>Ga0134094_1000238_pt1 | contig 74536 bp, 71 predicted proteins | sample 5_1taG_FD_94458 | JGI IMG/M metagenome (GOLD analysis project Ga0134094, IMG submission 94458) | Switchgrass degrading microbial communities from high solid loading bioreactors in New Hampshire, USA - 5_19_20_110_A1 metaG | ecosystem: Engineered > Bioreactor > Semi-continuous > Anaerobic >... | reverse complement strand
TTTATCTGCTTATTACGAGCTAAATCATCTACCGGGTCAAAAGTATAATGCTGATAAAAGTGCCTAAAATTAAGGACTTCTAAAAATCTGCTCTTTGTATTCGAGCTATCGTCTCCACATGGCCCGTCTGCATGGCAACGGTGAGATCGGCGATGAACGTATCGACAGTCTCGCCGCTCCGGTGAGAGACCATCGCGCCCCAGTTCTGCTGCTGCGCCATGCGCACCGCGGCGATCGTCTCGGTCACCGTCCCTATCTGGTTGGGCTTGATCAGGACTGCGTTGGCGGCCCTCTTTTTAATCCCTTGCTCGATCCGCTCGACGTTCGTGACGAAAAGGTCGTCGCCGACGAGTTCCACCCGGTCCCCGAGCGTCCTGGTCAGCAGGCGCCAGCCGTCCCAGTCGTCCTCGGCAAGGCCGTCCTCGATGACAATGATGGGATACGTCTCAACAAGGTCACGATACCGGTCCACCATCTCAGCGGCGGTCAGGGTCAGCCCTTCGGTTCTGAGATTGTAGGCGTCGTTGCTATAGAATGCGCTCGATGCCGGGTCAAGGGCGATCCCGATCTCCCTGTCGGGCGCATACCCCGCCCGCTCGATTGCTTCCACGATCAGGTCGAGCGGCTCGGTGTTCGAGGAGACTGCGGGGGCAAACCCTCCCTCGTCGCCGACGCCGGTCGTGTAGCCCCGCGCCTTAAGGATATCTCTGAGCGCATGGTAGGTCTCGCTCCCCCACCGGATCGCTTCGGCGACGCTCGGAGCGCCGTAGGGGGCGATCATATATTCCTGGAAGTCCGGACCCTGCCAGTTGGCATGGACGCCGCCGTTGAGGATGTTCATCATGGGAACGGGAAGGAGCGGCTTTAGCGGGTCTCCCAGGTACTCCCAGAGCCAGAGGCCCTCTGCGGCGGCGGCAGCACGGGCGACGGCCATGGAGACCGCGAGCGTGGCGTTGGCGCCCAGATTCCGCTTGTTCGGTGTTCCGTCCAGGAGGGAGAGGGCCGCGTCCACAGCCGTCTGGTCGCGGGCGTCCATTCCCTGCAGGGTCGAGGCGATCTCGCCGTTGATCTTGGTGACGGGCCTCTGCACTCCTTTGCCACCGTAACGGTCTTTTACACCGTCCCGGAGCTCGACGGCCTCGTGTTTTCCGGTCGATGCACCGGACGGAACTGCAGCACGCCCGAACGCTCCTCCGGCGAGTGTGACATCCGCTTCAACGGTCGGGTTCCCCCGTGAGTCAAGTATCTCACGGGCATGGATTGATCGTATCCTCGTATCAATCTCGGTCATGTTCGATGGCACCCGGGAGGCGAGAGGGGATCGAGCGCAAAAAAAGTATCGGACGATGTCGGGTCCGTCCGGGCGGCGTCAACATGGGCCATCTACCTATTGTTCCCAAGATACGAGTTCAATTTCCAGATCTCGCGGGATACTGGGACAGATCCATACGAGCACGATGAGGCCTCATTTTTCAGGTAGATTCAGTTAATGCCAGGCAGTCTGGAGGGTTTTGAAATGAGTTCGACGGTACCTGCAGAGATGATCCTAGAGCGGTGTGGTGCTCCGGGAGTCCCAACTAATCACATTATGGAGACATCCTCCCGCATCTGCGCCCGACTTCCATGACGGAGATACTTCATCTTCACGGGCATTCAAAGCCAGCATAAAGGAACTGCCAGATTAAACGGGTTCTGATTGCCATATGTGATCTACCCCGTACCTATTGACCGAGATCATCTCGCTTTGCCCCATTCTTCAACCCCGCAAGATAAATAAAGAGAAAACATTATCGGTGTTGTCCGGCAAAGTGCCTTCAATGGTTTATTCGATTGAGTTGCTATCCGGGGGCAACGCACACCAATGGCAGGAATACAATACCCACTCCAATGAGGGGACTCTGTTCCATGATTTAAGATGGAAAGAGATTCTTGAGAAAGAATTTGATTTAAAGACGAAGTACTACCTTGTCCGGGATGGTCGGGAGGTTGTCGGAATATGTCCATTTATCAGTCAATCAGTGGGCTTTTATCAAGGCCTAAAGAACATACCCTACTCTGAATATACTAACGTTATTCTGAACGATTCTTTTGACGCCGGTCAGATCGATCATCTCCTGTCGCTCTTCGCAACAGAGTGCTCATTCCTTTGCATAGATACGTACAATCCTGATATCCTCAATAACATAACATACAGCAATTTCCCTGGCGAAAACTCAGGCAACATGGTGTTAAACCTGAAGCAAAAGCCTCCAGAGAAGATATGGGACACTCTCTCAAAGAAAACAGCAAAAAGCATCCGGAGATTTGACAAAGAGGGATTTGAGATTCATGAGTTGTCCAGGCGATCTGACATTAAACAATTTTATCGATATTATGCGAAGAATGTAGCACATATAAAAGGAGAAATCCTGCCATTAACCTTTTTTGAGAGAATCTGGGATGTTTTTTCGCCGAATGAACTGAGAGTCACGATTTTAGTAAAAGATGCTCTTTGCGCCGGCGGAGCGCTGGCACTTCTGGACCCAATCAGAAAAACGGTTTATTATGAGTACCTTGCTCTTAACCGTGATCTTCCGCATTATACCCCAGATCATTATCTGAGCTGGGATCTGATCAAATGGGCATGGGATAACGACTACGAGAAAGTCTCTTTCGGAAGACAGAGGCTGGATCCGGATAATCCTCGTTTCCAAATCAAAGCAAAATTTGGGGCGGAACACATCCCAATCCATTCAAGGTTAGTCATATTTTCAAAAGCAATGTCAACATTATACCGACTGAGAAGAACGCTTTTAAGGTCGTCCTGAAACTTCAGTCCAATAGTGAGAGAGCCCGGATGGCAGGCGGCAAAATGATTGAAGCTGGTGGAGAAAAATGGAGTGCAGGCATCTCTGGGCCCGCGGAGGAGCCCCCTCCGAAGAAGGAGCCAACGTACGGGTATTTATTGTGATTTTTCTGAATAATCCTTTCGAGCCGACTTTCCGAGAGGTATCGATCCCATCATCGTAATATACTTAACTACTCCCTCCAGTCGATGTATTTCATGGGAATCGTTCCCTGTAGCATCTCCATAAGTTCCCTGCGGATCAGTGTATCCGTGAAGAAGAGCAGAAGATAGTAAACAACCGTGGTTATTCCTGCAACCCCAAACAGGATCAGAAGCGGAAGCCCCATGTATACCGCGAACATGAGGGGAAGAGAGACAATGACGCTGAGTAAAAGGTGCCGGAACAGGCTAAAGGCGCTATCTCGATATCCAGCGCCGGACGCCCTTATGAGGTATACAGCCTTCGACCCCCATATGAGCATGCCGCAGAGAGAGAAGAGGGTAAGTGTAAAGAATGGGTCACCGAAAGTACCACCAACGTAGAAGATGAGTGCCCATGTGCAGAGAGTCACGATCTCGAAAGAGAGATATCCCTTCTGCCTTTCAAGAACTCCAAACAGAGACGAGATGGGTGTGAATATAAAGACAGCAAAGAACCAGGGGGCGAGGATCTGTGCATAGGTCCCGGCGGTGAGCCAGTTCATACCGAAGACGAAAGTAAAGAGATCTTCAGCAAGAATGACAAAGACAACGAAAGGAAAGACACCAATGGCGATGAGCCGGGTGTGGACCTCCCGGATGACAGCCTTAACGCTCCCAGTACGATTCTTTTCCTCGCTCGCTTTCTGGTAGAATACCTGAGCGATTGCCGTTCCTACCATTCCCATTGGCAGCCTTACCGCCATTGTGGCAAGAGCATAGTACCCAAGAATAGCGGGGCTGAAGAAGTAAGCGAGCATGAAGGTAGGGAGTTCCAAGGATATGCTGTTTGCAACGCCCCCTGCAGAACCGTAGATTGCGAAATCTTTGTAGCGTATAGCCAGTTCTCTCATTCGTTTCAGAGTAACAGTCTTTAAGAGTGCTACATCATCCTTTAACTCCCTAAGCATGAAGAGAACAGCGAGTCCCGTGCCTCCCACATTACCCAGAATTAGTCCAAGGGGAGAGGCTGCGACCAACCCGCCACCGATTTGTATGAGCTTTGTTGATGCAGTATTCAGAACTATACCCCTGGAAAGGGCACCGAATTTCACCCTCCGGGAGAGCCATTCCCTCAGGAGCTCGAAGAAACTGCTGAGAACGACGAAAAACGGCAGCCATATGAAATAACCGACGATCGCCGGAGCCCCGAAAAAGTCTCCGAACCAATCCCCAAATCCGATAAATATAACGCCAACTACAGCAGATGTGCCCAGTATCCAGAGTGTACATAGCGCGAAGATATTTATGGAGTCTTCATCGTGCTTCGGCAGCATGATGGTTGAATCGTAGGAGAGCGATGAGATGCCCACGATCAACGCTGCGATAGATATGAAGAGTTGGTTGACTCCAAAGAACTCTGGGGAGTAGATCCGCGTAATTACTGGGATAAGAATGATACCGGCTATTTGGGCGAGCGTAGTGCCTGTCGTAAGTTTGAAGACGTTGCCGAGGAAGCTCACCATGGAACTGTCCATTCCTTAGCCTGATAATATACGTTTCGCTTGACCTCAGAGAATCCAGATAGAGCACTGTCGAGACTGTACGCTGGTTTATTCCACTCAGATAACAGCGAAGTGCAGATGTAGAGAGCAAACCGGCACCAGCACATCCAAAATACCGGCGGCAGCGGATACGACGATCCAGCAAAATTACAGCGCTGAATCGCCGCTACACCGGTATCATCTTGAATTATTGGAGAAAAGCGTATACCAAGCGTTCTTCCTCAACTCTTGCTCCGATCCAGGTATGAGATCCGAAAAGATACAGAGGAGATACCTCCTCCCGGGCCAACCTCAGAGTGGCGAGATGCGATGGTTCAGAGTACCAGAGTTGGAGAACTGGGGGTGAGATACCCAATGGGAAACTGTTTCACCCTCGATACCAGAAATATGGTTCGGATCTTAGGGAGTATGCACTCCGATTAGAATATCGAAGGGGAGATCCTTTTGGGGCGACCATCCCGGTTTAAAACGAGTACCCCCGGGCGGATTCGAACCGCCGTCGCCGGATCCAAAGTCCTGCATGATTGACCACTACACCACGGGGGTGCGAAGAGGAAACTACCGATACCTGCCGTACCAGCTCTTATGTACTACGCGTCTCGGGGTTATATCGGTTTGGTAGAGGACACGCGTAGGAGGTCAGGGAGCGGGGTGGGGTGCCGCCGCTCACGCCCGCTCGAAGTCGTCCTCAAACCGGACGATATCGTCTTCGCCCGTATACTCGCCGATCTGAACCTCAATCAGTTCGAGCGGCAGGAGGCCGGGGTTCGCGAGCCGGTGAACGGTCCCCGCCGGAACGAACGTGGATTCGCCGTTCCGGAGGAGGGAGGTCACACCCCCGATCGTCACCTCGGCGCAGCCGGTGACGACCACCCAGTGCTCGGACCGGTGGTGGTGCATCTGCAGAGAGAGGCGCCGCTTCGGGGGGACGGTGACGCGCTTGATCTTGTACGACCGCCCCTCCTCGAGGTTCGTATACGATCCCCAGGGCCGGTGGACCTGTGTGTGGAAGAGGGCACGGGAGTCTCCCTTCTCCCGGAGGGCCTTTGCAATCTCACCCACCCGCTGAGCCTCGTCACGGTTCGCGATGAGGATTGCATCCTTCGTCTCAACGATGGCGAGATCGTGGACCCCAACAGTGGCGACCAGGCGGTCGGAGAGGATCAGGTTATCAGAGGAGTCGATTCCAATATGCTCGCCTCTGACGGCGTTACCACTCTCGTTCTTAGGCAGGGCGGCATAAAGCGCGTCGAAGTTCCCGACGTCGTTCCAATCGCATTCAAGCGGGACGACAGCCGCCCGCCGTGTCTTTTCCATGATCCCATAGTCGATGGAGAGGGCAGGGGCCACCCCGTATGCCTCATCGACCGGGCGCTCGAAGGCCCGGGCCACCTCCGGCGCGCATCGCTCGCACTCGGCGAGGAAGAGGTCGGCATCGAAGCAGAACATCCCCGAGTTCCAGAGGTAGCCGTTGGCAACATACTTCTCTGCGGTCGCGAGATCGGGCTTTTCTACGAACGCATCCACGAGTAGACCGTCCGCGAGAGGTTCACCCGGGCGGATGTAACCGTAGCCGGTATGGGGCGAGGTGGGCCGCACTCCAAAGACCACCAGGTAATCCTTTGCAAGTTGTCCTGCCCGACGGAAGGCCTCTTGAAACTTCTCGTCCGCAGTGACCAGGTGATCCGAGGGGAGAACCGCGATCGTGTCCGGCCCGTCCTCCCGGGTGACCTCATGGACGCCGTAGTAGATTGCCGGCAGGGTGTTCTTGCCCACCGGCTCCACAAGGACCTGGCAGTCGCACCCGATGGCAGCGAGTTGGTCCCGGACCAGGAACCGGTGATCCGTATTGGTGACAATCGCGATCTCCTGCGGAGAGGAGAAGAGGAGCGATCTCTTCACAGTCTTCTGAAAGAGGGATTCGTCGTCAATAAGCGGGATGAACTGTTTGGGGTAGTGTTCCCTTGAGAGCGGGAAGAGACGGGTGCCGCTCCCGCCTGCAAGTATGAGCGTCTTCATGGGATCGACTCCGTGCCGGAGGGGCACTCAACTATACTATGTGATATGTGATAAGGGAGATAAAAGCGTAAGGTCCCAACCCGAGTTTGAGTAAACCCGGGCCGAGTTCGATGGGGGCAGGGATTGGGTCCGGGCTGCGGGTGATACTGAAACAGAGCCGCTGAGAGACAACCCGCCAAACAGTGCTCTCATATCGCATGATATGGTGTATCGACCCGGGAGACAAAGGAATGCCTGCAGTTACCCCCACAGGACCGGCTGTGCCAAGAAGATGAGCAGACACCCGCTCATGCCCGGGTCATCGTCAAGTTTCCGGGATAGAGCGCCCGGGCCTGTGGATCAAGATCCTCTGCAATTGCAAGAGCCTCTTCAGCCTCCCGGTAGTTCCCAAGCCGGCCGAGCACCATACCGTAGGTAACCCAGGCAAAGATGCACGACTGGTCGATCGCGAGCGCCTGCCTGCATGCAAGCACCGCTTCCCGGGGGCGACCGAGCCGGGCGAGGATCACAGCCCGGTTGTTCCAGGCGTAGACATCCTCGTTGTCGCATAGGAGCGCCGCATTGAATGCAGCGAGCGCTTCTTCGTATCGGCCCTCCCGTTCAAGCGCCACACCCCAGTTGTTTAAGGCTGTAGAGTCGTTTGGATTCTCCGCTGTTACGTTGCTGTACGCCCGTAACGCGTTACTGTCATCTCCGGCAGGCGGAGCCTCTGGTGAAATCAATCGGGGCATACATTCGCACCTCGCACCCCATACTGGGGGGAGACAATATATAGGTTCCTACCGCAGAACGCACGGAAAATAGAGCGGGCAGGGATCTCTCGGGCAGGACGCCAGACACGGCCCCAAACCCGGGAAGAGCTATCGATACCTGCCACTGTCCCTAAACCAGATCACCGTCTCCCGGAGCCCCTCTTTGAGGGCGTAACGAGGGGAATAGCCAAAGGCAACTCTAGCCCGGGATATATCGGCAAGAGAATCGCGCACATCCCCCAACCGTGGAGGTTCGTATATAGGCGGCGTGTGCACTCCCATGATCTCTCCAAGGTTCCGGGCAAGTTCGTTAAGGTTGATCCGGCGCCCCCCGGCGATATTGAAGACACCGGTGGCACCGCTCTCCATCGCGAGAATGTTTGCCCGGACCACATCTAAAACATAGACAAAGTCCCGGGTCTGCTCCCCGTCACCGTAGATGATCGGCGGTTTTCCATCGAGCAGGCGGGTGATGAACTTCGGGATCACTGCTGCATATTCCGAGTTTGGGTCCTGACGGGGCCCAAAGACATTGAAGTAGCGGAGGAACGTCGTCCGGATGCCGTAGAGGTCCGAGAAAACCTTCCCGTAGTACTCACCCGCGAGTTTCGAGACCGCATAGGGCGAGAGGGGGGTCGGCCTCATCTCTTCATGTTTGGGGAAGACCGGGTCATCGCCGTAGATCGCAGATGTGGAGGCTGCCACGACGGCCGGAACGCCGCACTCCTTCGCGGCCCAGAGGACGTTCACGGTTCCTCCGATATTTACTGCGTTCGTCTCAAGGGGGTCTTTTACGGAGCGGGGGACTGAGGCAATGGCCGCCTGGTGGAAGATGCCGTCCGCCCCGCCACAGGCATCGATAAGGAGAGCAAGGTCAGTGACGCTCCCTTCGATGAACGTCACCCTCGGGTGATCGATGATATGCTTGATATTCTCGCTCCGTCCGGTGGAGAGGTCATCGACAATCACAACCTCATGCCCGTCCCGCACCAGCTGTTCTGCAAGGTTGGAACCGATGAACCCTGCCCCACCTGTGACAATGTAACGCATATTGATACGATAGGCATCCCAGCAATTTGAGCGTTGCCAAAAGGGAGAGGCAGGAACCCAAAACAAAAGAAGGGAGCGCGGTTTCAGAGGTTTTGCGGCATGAGGTCACGTACCAGCGACCCGGCTCCACGCTCCAGCCAGGACCCAACACCACACCCAATCCATATAGCATCATATGGTTTATCGCCATTCCTGATCAGACCGATCCAGCATACCATCTTTCCCGTTTGAGAGCGGGAAATACTGCTGGTAGACGCGTTTGCGCTCCTCAATATCAGTGTGGAGATAAATCTCGGTCGTCTTGATGGAGGAGTGCCCCAGGTTCTCCTGCACGACACGGAGGTTCTTCGACCGCCGGTAGAGTTCACTCGCGTAGGAATGCCGGATTTTGTGAGGAGTAATCCCCGGAGGAGCGTATTTCCTGAAGAGATGCTGGACCGTCCTAGGAGAGAGGTGGTTGCCCTGCTGACCCACGAAGAGCGGCCCTTCAATCTTGTTGCCGATGAATTGATCAATCAGATCAAGCGTCTCAGCATCGATGAACACCATCCGGATTTTATCGCCTTTTCCTTTCACCCGGATTGTCTGCTCTTCAAAATCGATATCCTCGATGTTAATTGAGCAGAGCTCCGAAACACGAACGCCGGTAGCGTAGATCAAGCGAACAATCAACCGGTCCCGCTCATCAGGAATCGACTTGATAAGACGAATCACCTGGCTGTGTTTGAGGTATTTCAGTTCCTGATTCTTGATCCGGGGCCGTTCCACCCCGAGCATAGGGTTTGCAACAACGACCCCCTGAGCGTAAAGGAAGCGGTAGAACGAAGAAAGAGTCGATATCATGCGGTGAAAGGTCTTGGGCTTATAGTCACGCCCTTCTGAGAGACTGGAGAAGAAATCGGTGATCAGCGCCGCAGAGACGTTGACATCCGCATCAAGAGGTGCAGTATTGAGCGACTCTTCATCGAAATTGACCAGGTCCGGGGACGAGTGCTGCCGGAGCCAGGCGTACCGGGCAAAGCGCTGGATGGTCTGCTCGTACTTTCTGATGGTCCGGGGCGAGTAATTACGCATCCGAAGATAGTTGCTGAAGCGATCCAGCCATTCAGAGAAAAGCGCACTCTCCATTGTAGAATAGATGGAATAACGGAGCATATCAAAATTGCGGTAAATCACTATTCCCCGCAATCACATTTTCCCGGGACAAACCAAGCGGCCCCGGCAACAAGTATCGGTCGCGACCACCCCGGACCCCCACATGAGGAGGAAACCCCACCCCGTTGCGAGGCCAGAACGCCAGAAGGTGGCGTGAAGCCAGTCAGAGACCGGGGACGCAAAGCACCGCCCACATATAGCCGCGAAACCCATAGAGAGAACCCATTCCATAAGAGAATGGAGAACAAAAAAAGTATTTCTGATGGATACAGGAGGTATCTGTGTTAGGAGGTATGGGGGCTGCTATCCCGGTGGATTGGGATACAGACCCTGATGAATACATTCTTCCCCCAGCATATGAAGCCCCCACCGTGCGGGGAGAAAGTGAACGCCGGAACACCTCAAGCAACAGGGAGCCCCCGGACCGGCATATAAATTATCGTTACAAACGCGATTTTACGCCCGATCGTCGTTTCAGATGATCCATTACATCTCGAGGTCCGCGATCGGGAGCCACAACCTCAATACGGCGATCGAAAAAACTCATCGAGCCCCCGAGATCGCCCCGCAATCACAACCACCAACACCCAGGGCGATCAGGGACCTTAAGGCATCCCAAATACCGCCCACGTTGCTACCCCATTACAAGCAGATAGCGCCGCCCGAACCGGACAGACGTGGAGAACCAAAGACGGCCCGACAGTTAACACCCACAAGCACAAGAATACGGCACCCGGAACCCCCTGCTGGCCTTCGGGACATCGCATACAAATGAGCGGAGCGTCCAATTAACGCCGAGTGACACGTATCCGCCTATCGTGAGTTCCGCTTGCCGACCATAAGCCCCTTTCACCCCGAGGAGGTACGCACCCACAAGCACTTACGGCCCAGGCCAATTTATCCAGCCATTTGGAACTTGCAGATGCCCCAAGAAGAGATCACCTGCAAACCCATCCAGAACAACGCCCCAAAAGATGGCACCAAGCACCCCAGAGAAAACCCACACAGGGCCGACAATCCCCAAGCCGCGTATAGGGGATCAATCGCCCGAGAAGGGCCGTAATTGATCCTTGCTGCAGTGTAAGGAGCCTAAACTGCTCCCCCATTCACGAGATCGAAGGGGCACCTATAAACCGCATAATGCTATGCATATCAGAGGGACATGGGCAGTCATGTAGCCAGTGGGAGATATCTCCCACCAGATCCTGCAGAACACTTCGAGGCCCTCAACTTAGCATGACCCGATATTCTCATTCACTCGACCAACACCATTGAAATACCTAAACAGACAAGAGGATATGAAAAATGGAAGACTCTACCGATTTTAAAGACCTAAATAAATACCAGAAATTCAAGAAAGTGGACGGCGCCACCTATCAGCGAGTCAACCAGTTCTTACGCAAACATACCCACATCACAGCCCGGGAATGGGCGATCGCACGGCTCTGTGCAGACTTCAAGACCACCAGCGGCTCAGAGATGACGTTCATCGGCGAGAACCTCCCGGATCTCTGTCCGTTTATGCTCGATAAATATACCCCTCAGGCAGTCAACCAAGCAAGGAGTTCGTTTAAGAAGAAGGTGAAGAAGGCAGGTGCTACATTCTTCTATGGGGCCATGTGCGGTTTTTTCACTGCAGAAGAACTCGACGAGATCCTCTTTGAGGCAAGCGAAGTCGCCCGGTTCCTGCTCGAGGTCGAAGGGACGAGCCTGAATATCGATGACGAGATTGAGATCGAGGACAGGATCACCGAGGTGATGCGGGGCGTGGCCGAAGCCGCGGCGGTCATCCTGAAGTCCAGGCCTGGCCAAGAAGAAGAAGAAGGTGAGCAGATAGAGAAGGAGGACTCATGAAGATCATTCAGATCGTCGGTCGATCGAATGCTGGAAAGACCACATTCATAAAGAGCCTGATCCCGGCGCTCTCCGCGCACGGGGTCGTCGGGGTGGTCAAGCACCTGGGACACCACGGGTTTGCGCTCGAACCAGGGAAGGACACCACCGTCTATTATGACTCACACGCTGCTCTCTCCTGCGGTGTTGACGATGACAAATCCGTCCTCATCCGACGTGAGAACGATCTGGACTCCACGCTGGAAGTATTCTGCAATGCCGGGGTTGACTACGCCATACTTGAGGGGTTCAAGTCCCGGCAGTTTCCAAGGATCGTGATCGGCGACCTCGCCAGCGAGAATGTCGTGCTCCGCAACCCCACCGTCGATGAGGTAATAGCCGTACTCGAGAGGTTCGAGAACTACTATACCACCGAGGGACTGGTCAAAGAACTGAGACGTGAGCATGGGGTCTCGCATGCCGGGGTCATCCTCACGCTCAGTGAGATCGTCCGGGAGAGGATCGGCACCGAGCATATCGAGGACCTCGAGTTCGACGAGACCGTCGATGCCCTGATAGAGGATATCCGCCAGGAGATGGAGTCCACTCCCGGGATCATCGGCGCACGGGCCTATCACCGCAAAGGGCGGCTCTATGCAGGGGATGATATAGCATATATTGCTATACTTTCAGAGCGTAGAGCAGAAGCGTTTGCTGCCGCCAGCAACGCTATCGATCGACTGAAACGGGAACTGCACGACGTGGAGAAGTGAGATTGATGCGAAACGGAAAACGAATGTTTGGAACGAACGGGGTGCGGGGCGTGATCGGTGAGAGGATGACACCGGCCCTTGTCCTCAAGATCGGCGCCGCACTCGGATCGATGAGAAAAGGAACGATCGCAGTCGGCAGAGATACACGGACGTCCGGCGAGGCCCTGGTCCACGCCCTCAAGGCCGGGCTCCTCATGACCGGGTGCGATGTGGTGGATATGGGCATTCTACCCACCCCGGCCCTGCAGTATATCATAAAGACCAACGAGTTTGCCGGCGGCGCGATGATAACCGCATCCCACAACCCACCAGAGTACAACGGTGTCAAGATCATCGAGGCAGACGGTACCGAGATGTCCGATGATGAGATCATCCAGCTCGAGGACCGGTTCTTTAACAATCTGTTTGAGACAGCCACCTGGGACAGCGTGGGGAGAGAGACCGCAGCCCCCGAGAGGCTCAACGAGTACATCCAGGCCATTGTGGAACACTTCCCGGCAGGGATCGGGGAGGGGATAACCGTCGTCGTCGACCCGGGCTCCGGACCTGCGGCGTTAACCACACCGATAATTCTCTCAAGGATGGGCTGCCGGGTCCATACCATCAACGCCCAGCTCGATGGCACCTTCCCGGGCCGGCTGCCCGAACCGACCCCCGAAGGGCTCAAACCACTCTCTGAGATGGTTGTCGCCACGGGGGCCGACTTTGGCGTGGCGCACGACGGTGACGCCGACCGGGCGGTCTTTGTCGATAACAAAGGACGCTATATAGAAGAGAACTACGAGTTTGGCCTGATCGAGGACTACGTCTGCCGCAGGAATCCCGGCGGACTCATCGTCACCCCGGTCGCCACCTCCAGGCTTATCCAGGATATCGCGCAGAAACACGGGTGCAGTGTTGATTATACTCCCGTGGGAAGCATCTATGTCGCACGCAGGATGATCGAACTGATCGGTAAGGGAAAGAAAGTCTCCTTTGGGGGTGAGGGAAACGGCGGCCTGATCTATTCCGATCACCAGTTCTGCCGGGACGGAGGCATGACTGCCGCGATGATGGTCGCAGTTCTCGCGGATAACCGCGGCAAAAGGCTCTCGGATATTCTCGACGAACTTCCAGCATACCATCTGGTCAAAGAGAAGTATCACACAGAGGATCCTGCCACGCTGGTCCGCGCTATCGAAAAGGCATTTTCAGGGGAGACCATCGAGAAGATTGATGGCATTAAGATCATCAGAGACGGCGTCTGGGCACTGGTGCGGGCGTCAGGCACGGAACCGATGATCAGGATTATGATAGAATCAAAAGATCCAGACGTTGCAAAGAGCATGTATCAGGAGGTCATACAGGCCATCAAGAAGGCATAATCACTTCCTTATCGAGTCTTGTTAGATGAGTCCAACCTGCTATAAGCATTTCATTCAGGGTGCAGCAAGAGACTCTTATCATCTAACATATCCCCAGTATTTTGGAAGATCTCACTAATTCTCCATAAAAAATTTCTTGCTGGAGGGGGGCAACCTATATATCTGATGATGAATATGCATGATGCAGAAGCCATTGGGGAGCGTTGATTGAAATGAACGGAAAACTGCAGATAAAACAGAAGATTAGTTCGGCTATCTCTTCCGGTGATCTGCGTGAACTTGAAAAGGTAGTTTCAGATATCTCAGAGACCCAGACACGAAAGGAGAGGAAATCACTCTACGAGCAGATGAACGCAGCCCTGACTGAGGCTGCATTCGAAGGAAACCAGCCAGAATTCTTAAGTCAACTCGTCGAGCCGACCAAAGATGAAATATTTTCCCTGATCCGGCGTGCTACCACGCTTTACATCCAGAATAAGGATGAAGCATGGTTTAATGCAATCTTCACCCTGATCGACAAACTTGACCGTAAGAGCCATCAGTCCGACATCCTCGCCGAGATCTCCCGTGACTTTATACAGACAGCAGTCGATACTGGAGACATCCACTATATCGAGAAAGGGGGGGAAACATTTGACAATATCAGCATTCGTAAATACCGCTCTGCAATACTCTCCGATATAATCCCGCTCCTCATTCAGTACGGACAGAAATACCAGAATATCGAGATCATGCAGCACGCTCTCCAGTTACTCTCTGAGATCAACGATATATCTAAACAATCACAGCTCCACGCCGATATCGTCCGGGCGATCGCCGGTTTCGGCATCGAGTCCGGCAATATTGACCTTGTAATTCGGGGTCTTGCAAGCGCCACCGAGATCAACCAAAAGATCCGGAGGACCAATTCAATCGCAGATATTGTGGATGCCGCCTGGAAATCCTCACTTAAAAAAGAGATATCCGATATTGAGCGGATTATAGACTCACTCCCGGATATCACGGATGAGCGGCGCACAGAGGTCCTCGCGATCCTGACCGAACATCTCCTCGACCGCCAGCGGGACAAGAAGCAGATCTACACCAAACTGCTCAAGATCAACGACGAAAAGCCATGGGCAGGTCAGACCCTCGTCATCGAGCTCTTAAAGAAGGCAGAGCGGAGTGGTGAGCGCTGGTTCCTCGAGAAGGCGTTCGAGTTCAATGCCCGGGGCGGAGTGGAGACCCAACTTCCCATTGAAGAGATCGTGCTCTCCGGGATTGCGGTCGTCGAGAAGAGCGGGAACCCGACCATCCTCCTTGATATCATACCGCTCATCGATGAGTCCTGCGACCCAGCAAAGGCTGCCCATCTCTATCGGCAGATCACCGACGCACTCTCGCGGATGGGTGACTTCTATCATGCAATCGAGGTCATGAGGAAAGCCAGCACCAGGGTAGAGAGGATCAACGCCCAATTTTTCGATACCAGTGTCCGCCTGATCAAAGAGGGGATCCGACGTGATGAGATCGAACTCATTCGCGAGAATGTCCTCGCCACACTGGAGATCGATATCGCCGACTCGCTGGTACACCAGGCGGTGACCGACTTCTGCAAAGAGTATGACTTTGACGAGGTCGTCAGGCACATACCGGCTATAAAAGAACTTGTCAGGCCGCACCATGCGCAGGACAATCTGCTCTTTGAGTGCAACAACATCCTGCTCGAGCGTGGGTTCGTTCGCCAGAAGGATCCATCCGCCCTTGTGGATCTCGTAAGCCAGATTGAGGAACAGGCCCTGCGTGAACAGGCGATCTCGGCCATCGTCGTCGAGATGGCTCGGACCGGGGTCTCCCGGAAAGACCGGGATCTTCTCCGGCGCTCAACCGGGCTTACCTGCGAGATCATGGACCAGCGGGCCAGAGCAGAGGCGCTGGGCGGCATCGTGGACCAGGCAGCCATACTCGCGGTGGAGGACAGTGACCTCGACCTTCTCCACGGGATGCGGGTTCTTACCTCATCACTCCTGGAGCGGGACTACTGTCTCTTCACGATGGGCAAGGTTATCCACGGCCTGATCATGTATGGAATCGAGCAGCTCTCGCTCCGGGCGCTCGATGAGGCAACCCAGATACTCTCACAGATCACCGATCCTTCCCTGCAGCGGCAGTTGATTGATCCGCTCATCGAGGGTTATGTCCGCGTTGGGAGCCTGCAGGCAGCAGACCAGCTCTCCCAGGGGAAAGCCAAGATCTTTGAGAATATGATGGAGCCGTTCGAAATTGCGCTCAATCTCCTCAAGACCAATACGCCGCGTGAAGAGATCTCGATCAAGATAGCAAGTTACGTCGACATTATGCTCGAGTATACGCAGATCTACAGGAGTCCAATCTTTGCTGTCCCTATGACTCTCTTTTCCCTGGAGATAGAGGGAGAGTATGAGCGGACCGCCATGATCCAGCGTCTCCTCACGTTCTTCACCGATTACGTCAAAGAATTCGATTCGGCCGACCCCTACGAGGTGACTGCATATCTACTCGAGGGGATCGAAGGAGCTACTGCATCATCGCAGGTCCTAGAGTTGATGTACCGTCTCCTCGAGCACACCGGCGATGTCTATGCGCGATACTCCGGGATGTACCGGATTGTAAGCGCCTACTCGGCCCTCGGTAATGCCGAGCGGGCTGAAAAGATCATCAAAAGACTGCATGAGACCATCGGCACCATCACCGAGCCGTCCATCAGTGCAATCATGCTCTCCGACCTTGCTGGGCTTATGGCCGGGATCGATCACGATGCGGCAAGAGGTTACCTCACCGAGGCACAGGGTATGCTCGAGTTGGTCGGACCGGAACAGGAGGCATTCATCAGGAAGAACCTGATTTATGCTGCAAGAAGCATCAACGCCATCAACCGGCAGGAGCAGGACATAGACTGGGCAATTGAGCAGGTCAGCGGGATCGAGGATCCGGTCGAGTATGTGGACGCCCTTGCTGCAGTCTTTGATATGGTCAGCGAACCAACACAGCGAAAAGAGATCCTCTCGGCCATGTGCCACACCGTGGTGAGCATCCCTTCCCCGTATATCCGGCTCTCGATGCTCTACGATGTGGCGCAGTTCGCTGAAACCTACGGAGATGAAGAAGAGATCGACGAACTGCTGGACGGCATGGAGAAAACTGCGGGATACGTACAGATACCATTCATCGTCTCCATGACCCGCCAACGAATGGCCCAGATGCTCTTCTCGTTCTACCGGAAGAGCGGAAAACCAATCATTCAACAACGGGCTGTCGATATCGTCTCCGCAATTGACGACGACAGGATCCGATACAACCTGATGGTTCAGCTCGAACAGGAGATGCCCCAATCGTGGAAGAACACGGTTTATGGCAGGATCCTGGATTGTCGAGACAAGATCCGGAACGGCAATTACACCACGAAGGATATGGTCGCGCTTGATCGGGCAATACGCGCGGTACCGGATCGAGCAAAACGAGCGACATACTACACGGAACTCTACCTCATCGCCAGGAGCGCAATGCAGCATGAGGTTGCAGATAGAATGCTGCTTTGCGCGCTTGAAGAGGCACGGATTATCAGACCGCTCTCACGACGCGCCTTTGTCCTCGGGGATATGGCATGCCGGCTTTATGCAGAGCGCTACGAGGACCGATCCAGGGAGCTCCTCGATATGGCTGTGGGCGAGGCGCTCAATATTCGCGACTCGACAATCCGCGACGAGGTCTACGACGAACTTGATATGTCGATGAGGATCATCCAGGAGCACTGGCTGTGAAGACGATCGAGATCCGGATATCGGGACGAGTCCAGGGCGTTGGGTTTCGTGCGTGCATCAAGAAGATTGCGACCAATCTCGGCGTCGGCGGGGAGGTGATGAACCTCCCTGACGGGACGGTATTGATCACTGCGACCGGCGAACCCGTCATCCTCGACAAGTTCGTCTCCATGCTGTATGGGTGCCCCCGGGTCGTCATCAGAGACCTCTCGCAGCAGGAGATCTCCCCTGCAGCCCCATACCCGGGGTTCATTATTCAGCGGGGCGGTTACCAGTACAGTACATGAAACTCCGCGTTCGTAAGAAGCGCATCCAGCAGGATACGCACCTGCGCATCGATTCGAGATTGGTCGATAGACTCACGGAGCGCTGCAACCAGTCGGGATGAGAAGTTCGCATCAAGGTAACATCGTTTTTCACTGCGCTCGTAATCTTTATCCGTGATCTCGCTTCGGACAAATCGGAGGACGGTACGGTCCACCATCGTGGCTTTGAGCGGTTCCATGAGATCGTAGACGAGGCTTCCTGGACCCACATGGAGCATGCCATGATCGAGATTGAGATGGGCCCCGATCAGAGAGACAGAACAGTTGCCGTAAAGCATTGCATACCCCAGTGAAAACATGGCATTGACTGGGTCCTGGTATGGTCGGCCTGCCCTGCGCCGGAACCCGAGCTCCGGCGGAAGCGTGCGGGAGAGGATCTCATAGTACATATCGCTGGTCAGGCGGGAGAGCCTCCGCAGTTCATCCATGGTGACCGAGGCTGCAAGCTCCTCCCGGGCCTGGTAGAGGAAGTCGAGTTCGCCTGCATAGAAGATATCCTGCCCGGTGAGGCCGTAGAGTTCCTCAAGGAGGAGGAGCCGGGACTGGAGGCTGGCCGTTGCAAGAGACTGCGCAAACCGGTGGGGCGAAGCCTGCTCCTGAGCGCGGCGCACCCTCTCATCCGGCTGATAGCCGTAGGGGGAGAGGTGTCCTACGGGCGTGCCGTCGACATCAAAGAAGGTGATGACAGCGCCGGCTTTGAGAAGGTTCGTCACCGCTGAGGTGTGCAGGGTATGGCCGCCGACGACCAGGAGGTGCTTCACCTCCTGGATGGGATACCGCTGGGTCTTATTCCCGTATGCAATGACCAGTTCGTGTGTCGTCGCTTTGATGTGCCCTCCGTTGCCGAGGACGGGGAGCCAGGGTACCGCCGCCGTCATCCGATCACTCTAGAAATGAGTGTTGGGCAGTTTCTGGTGATTAATGCATCGATATGCCGGATCTGGCGAGATCTTACCGGGGCTTGAGTTGAAGGGGTTTGACCGAATCGAATAAATGTAATATAGTTAACTTAAGTAAGTTAATTAACTGTAACGTTTATACATCTCAACTCCCAGTTTAAAGTGTTATTTCCTCAGGCAGGGGTCTGGGAAAAGACATGAACAAAAACGGGTTGATCTCATGAAACGAACCGGGAAATCAGTGCAGTACATTTTATTTGTACTGGTGATATGTTCGCTGCTGGTTCTGCCGGCAGCCGGGGAGGCGTTCCCACCCGGGAACGTGGCTCCCGGGGAGAGCACTGTGAATGATACGGTGACTCCTGAGGTGACGGCGATGGAGACGCCTCAGGCAACACCGACGGAAGAGTCTGTTGATCCACCGGTGGAAGAGCCAACAGGAACACCAACGGAAGAGCCTGTTGACGCACCGACGGAGTCCCTGAGTGCGGCACCAACGCTATTTTCGACAACGGGAACTGAACCCGAAGTCCTCTTTGACGGAACTGTGACGCTTCCAAGGGGGGCATTTGTCCTGACGGCATACAACTCCGGGAAGAGTTATGCGGTCATGAACCCAACCCCGCTCGGCGTTTTGCATGCGATTGCGGAGTCTGAAGGCTGGGTCTACAACGTGACCGACAAAAAATACGCCGAAATGAGAATCTTCCTTCTCGACGGTATCGAGAGTTATCAGAAAGGCAGCGAGGAGTGGTTCTGTTACGTCAATGGTGTTCCCAATGACGGAATCGCAGACAACACAAGCGCCTTAAACGTCGTGGAATTGAGTGACGGCGACGTAGTCACCTTCTACTACGGCAGCGGTTCGAACCCCGATACTGCAACCGCCATCATCAACGCAACCGTCGAGATCGACGAGGACGACTGGACGCTCGCGCTCATCGGTGTCCGAAACGTTGTCCTGCCCAGGAGCGACTATGAGGAGACGATCTCAAGGATGTCGTCCCATAGGGCAACCGGCCCCGATCACAAGAGCAACACCTGGGAAGGGATGCCGCTTCGCTACATCATCGGTGCGATCGACGACTGGAATTACGGAATGTCCTCCGCTGCGTTCAACAGTGCACTTGCAGCAGCAGGGTATGACATCACCCTGATCAGTATCGATGGACGTGAAACGACCTTCAACAGTTCGATCGGGATCGACAACAACAATTTCATCCTTGGCTACAAGGTCAACGGCGCTGTGCTGGACCCAAGCGATGCTCAATGGCCGCTGCGGCTGGTCGGATCGGGTGTCAACAGTGACCTCAGCGCAAAAGGCGTCGTGGCGATCCGGATCGGTGTAGAGGCAGGGTCAACCCCGCCGCCCCCAAATGGTGGGACAACCGAGATACGCGTTGTGAAGTATGCCTCCGACGGCGTGACCATTGTGAACGAGACGACGATCACCTACCAGGAGATGATGGAGCGGTTCCCAATCATCGGCGGTGACGACGGCGTCCGGCTCCGGTTCCAGGGCCCGACATTCGACCCGAACGATCTCTGGAACCCCGATGAAGACAAAAACCCCGGCAAGGTCGATAATGTTGTAAGGGGGACCGCAATCAGGTACCTCTGTGACCTCGTTGGCGGGGTTCCAGAGGGTGGTGAGGTCTGCCTCATAGCATCCGACGGCTACGAGGTAAAGATGAACTACACCAACCTCTACGAGCCGCTCGACCGGCAGGGCGAGCCTATCGTCGCCTGGTGGGCTAACGGCAAGTACGTGCCGGAATACAAAGGGGGTATGCGCCTCTTCTTCAACTCCCCTGATGGTGTCTTTGGCGCCGACGACATGCGGGCATGCCTCGCCGAGCCATACTGGCACTACTACGATCACGCCGGTGTCCACTACCCCTCAGCGGCCGGATGCTCCAACCAGAAGGTCGCAACCATCGAGATCCATGAGGCACCACGGGAGGACTGGAACCTCATCCTGACGGGCGCCATCAACGTGACCATCACCCGATCCTACTTTGAACAGGGCAAAGCCTGCGCCATGGCCGGACACGGCGCGACATGGATCGACGGCGACGACGTCTGGTCCGGAATGCCGCTCTGGCTCCTCTGCGGCTATGTCGACGACGCGAACAGCCATGACTACGGGACAGAATGCTTCAATGAGACCCTCGCAGACGCAGGCTACAACGTGACCGTCATCGATTACGGTCCGGATGGCATCAAAGGCACCGATGACGACTTCTCCGCCACCTTCCACAGTTCGTTCGTCAAACGGAACAACAACATCATCGTAGCGGACGAGCTCAACGGCGCTCCGCTGCCCAAAGACGGCGATAAACCGCCCTGGCCCTTGAAACTCGTCGGTTCCGCCCTGACCTCCAACAAGCAGAAGGTCGGAAGCATCGACGAGATCGTCCTGGAGGGTGTGCCGATTATTGCAGAGCCGCCTACGGCCGACGCGGTGATCTCGCTTGAACCGGGCTGGAACTTCGTCTCGACACCCAAGCGGCTCGCCGACGGTAGTAACACGTTCGCGATCTTCTTTGACACTGTCGATACCGCGGGCAACTCGATCCTGATCTATGACGCCCTGGAGCAGAAGTGGGACGACGTAGCCTCGACCGACGTATTCCGGCCGCTCGATGGCGTCTGGGTCTACTCAAATGAGGCCTGCACCGTCCCCCTGATCTTCGCTTCCGGGGAGCCGGGTCTCCCGCCGACAAAGGCCCTCAGCAAAGGCTGGAATGCGATCGGTTTCACGGATACCGTCCCCGAGTCAGCGGCAAACACCCTGCTCTCCCTCGGGGACCACTGGACGACCCTGATCGGCTACGATGCGAAGGTCCAGCAATACGGGGTATCGATCATCCGCGGTGCCGACGGCCGGCACGGCGATGAGCGCATGATGCAGCCCATGCAGGGCTACTGGATCTACATGACCGAAGCAGATACGCTCGCGGGCATCAGTGCCTGAGGGGGATCTAGGGTGAAAATACGAGACGGCATCGCGTTGATTCTCCTCCTCGGCCTCGTGGCCGGTGCGGCTGCGGCGGCCGGGGGCACCCCCCCCGTCCTGCCTCATGCGTTTTACGGAGACGTGACGATCGGCGGATCTCCCGCACCGGCCGGCACCGTGATCACCGCAAAAATCGGCGGAACCGAATGCGGCTCGATCCAAACGACGGATGCCGGAAAGTACGGTAGTCCCGACGAAAGCCTCGGAAACCGTCTGATCGTCACGGGAACCGCGGATCAGGAGGGGGCGATTATAACGTTCTACGTCAACGGCGTTGCCGCACAGGAGACAGCGACCTTCAGATCCGGAGCGGTGACCGCCCTCGATCTGAGCGCAGTCGCCATCACGCCCACGCCGACCCCCACTTCCAGCACTGGCGGCGGAGGAGGGGGCGGAGGGGGTAGCGGTCCCGGCAGCGGAGGGTCCTCCTCCAAAAACCCCGGGTCGGAGGTAACCTACGACCCGAACGCTCCTCTCGCTCCGGAAGTATTCACCGAGAGCGCGTCCCTCACAACGTCATCGACCGGGGTGGTGCTTGAGTCAGTGATGGTCAGGACCGACGACAAAGTCGGCGCCGTAACGATACAGGAGGGCACCATCGCCCGTGACAGCGCAGGCAACCCACTTACCGAAGTGACCTGCACGAAGGTCGCCCCCGCGGAAGTTCCCCCGGCGCCGCCGGGAACAACCATCGCTGTCGCGCTCAGGTGCGGACCTGCTGGCGCCACCTTTGACCCGCCGGTACTCCTCACCTACACACTCTCCGCCGAGGAGTGGGCGCGGATCGAGGAAGGTGTCACGCCGAAAGTGATGTGGTACAACCCGGAGAGCGGCGAGTGGCAGGAGATTGCCGCCACGGTGAACCCCGCCACGCGGACGATCACCGCAGAGGTCTCACACTTCAGCATCTATGCCCTGGTGTGGACCGCTCCGGAGACGGTGGCAGCAGGAGCTGAGGGCACCGTAACTCCAGGCGGGGAACCTGCCGGGGAACCCGGCCCGGCACTCCCGACCTGGGCGCTGGTCGTCATCATCGTGCTGGTCATCGCACTTGCAGCGTCCCTCCTCATGAGGAGAAAGTAACCCCACTTTTTTCGCGACAAGAAGGAGCAACGCATGGTAATTACGCACCGGCGGGGTACGGCCCCGCACACAATCCTCTTTGCGCTCTGCATCCTCCTCGCACTGGTAGCCCCGGTAACTGCAGCCACTACCGAACTTCACGTCGTCAGGTATGCAGCCGATGGCGTTACTGTTCTCGGGGAGAAGACAGTCGATTACCGCTGGCTTGAGGCGAACCTCCCGGTCCAGGGCGACGGCGAGACCCATTACTACCACCAGGGGCCTGTCTTTGTGGGGGATCCCTGGAATCCTGAAGAGGATACCAATGTCGAAGAGAAGGATATGGGCGCGGTGAAGGGAACCAATCTCGCCGACATCTGCGATCTCGTAGGCGGGATGAAGGAAGGTGAGATAGTCAGAGTCAAGGCGATAGACGGGATGTCAAGAGAGTTCCCATACCGGAACGTCTACGAGCCGGAGTCCCGGCAGGGGCCGATGGTCATCACCTGGTATAAGGCCGATGAGGGTTACGTCCCCGATTACTACACCGGCATGCGTCTTGTCTTCTTCGCGGATACATCGACCAATCCCTACGGGATCCATGCATTCGGTGTCACGGATATGCGCGAATGTTTCGATCCAGAGTACTGGTATTTCTACAACGGGAAGTATCCAACAACCACAGGCCTCTCCGTACAGTCTGTGAGTGAAGTCATTATCTACAGCGAAGAAGAGGCCACCGGGAGTATCCGCGTAAACTCAACTCCCACCGGGGCCGTCGTCTATATCGACGACGAAGAGACCGGTTATACGACTCCCTGCACCCTCTCCGGTATCGAGGTCGGGACACATTCTGTCAGGGTCGAGAAAGAGGGATATATCCAACCGGACGAGGTTTGGATCAACGTCGTTGCAAACACGGTCGTGGAAGCCGCGTTCAACCTCACCCCGGAGACGGGAAGCATTGCCGTCTCCACGATCCCGACCAACGCGAGCATCCTCCTCGATGGCAACGTTACAGGACTCTTTACTGACGCGGTCCTGGAAGAAGTCCCTGTCGGTGAGCATATGGTCGAGCTCGTGCTGCCAGGATATCGAAACGCCACCCAGAAAGTCGTCGTCGAGAAGGATGAGTGTACCACCATCGACCTGGTTCTCTTCTCTGAAAACACCACCCCGACCGAAGTCACCCCTGGAACAGGGAGTATATTCATCTCATCGGTCCCAACGAACGCAAGCATCCTCATTGATGGTAAGGAGACGGGAACCCGAACCAACGCAACCCTGGATGCGGTTCCTGCCGGAGAGCATACGATCGAGCTCGTGATGCCGGGTTACAGAAATGTCACCAGAACCGTCATTGTGAAGTCAGGTGAATCCAGCACCCTCGAGATGATCCTCTCCCCTGTAGACGGTAAAACAGGAGCGAACGCCTCCGCAGGCCGGGATGGAACCTCAACCACACACCCCACACAGAATCCCCTGGAGGCATTCATCGCCGCAGTTCTCAACCTCCTGGCCACGGTGTTCCCGTTCTTCGAGGCAGAGGAAGACCTGCCGACCACGCAGGGGCCGGAGAGCACTCCCACCCCGGACGAATACATCGCAACCTCCTCGCCGACAGGCACCCCTGCACCTCCTAAACCGACACCAGGTGACGTCCTGAACACGAAAAACCACTCAGGTGGGCTCTACATCGAATCGTATCCCCCGGGTATGACGATCGTCATAGACAACAAAAGACAGGTCTGGCAGACGCCACATGTCGTCTACGGCCTCCGTGAAGGCCTGCACAGCATCGGGGTTGAAGAGACTGAACCCGGCCGGAGCGGCAAAGATTCCGACTTCCACTTCGAGACCGTTCAGGCCTGGGTTTATCCGGACGCGATCACGCCTGTCCGCCTTGACGGCGTAGCCATCATCACCAAAAAGACAGTCAAGATAGATTCAGAGGATTATCGCGGTGCAAAGTTCACAGTGAACGGACGCTACCCTCCAGGCACCATCCCGGGGGAGGCCGTGGTCGATGGACCGAAGTCCTGGATCACCGTGTCCCAGAATGGCACCTACCTCTCGTACAGGATTCCCAACTCCCTTGAGAGCGGTCAGACGTTCATAGTAAAACCCTGGAGCGGCAGCACCGTCCCGCTCAGGATCGACTCAAGCCCCAGAGGCGCCGCAGTCTTCATCGATGGGTTCCCCACAGGGGAGGTTACCCCGTGCAGAGTGGAAGGCCTCTCCCCCGGCCAGCACCGCATCCTTGTGTCAAAACCAGGGTATATTCCCGCTGAAGATACAATCACGATCCCGGAGGGAGCCGAGACCGGAGGGGCTGTCACATGCACGCTCAGAGAGTACACCAATGGGAATCTCCACGTCGAGAGCACGGTCCGGGATGGGCGGATCTACCTCTACGGCCGATACACCGGAGAAAAGACGCCCCATACCTTCACGGGGATGAGCATCGGAACCTATGAAGTCCGGGTCGTCACTGAGAACGCCTCAAAGACCGTCATGGATGTATTGGTGACACCAGGGGAGACAGCCCGGTGCATGGTGGTCCTGAAGGAGGGTAATCCATGAGCCGGTGGCGGAGTGTCCGTCTGGTAGTGGTAACGGTCATGCTGCTCGCACTCATCCTCCCGGTGGCATCTGCCGCCATCATCTGGGGGCCGTATGTCACAAACACCATGGATAAATCAGCGGTGGTCAGCTGGAAGACGACCTCTGCCGATGAGGGGTGGGTGGAGTACGTAGCCGAGGGTGGCGGGACTTACCAGCGCATAGCCTCTCCAGAGAAGGAGAGCATGCACCATGTGCTTCTCACCAATCTTACCCCGGCGACCACCTACCGCTACCGTGTCGGCATCGGGAACGAAACAACAGAGGACTGCAGGTTTCGGACATTCGGGGATCAATCGTTCGTCTGCATCGTATACGGTGACACCCGGGCTCAAAAACCCTTCTTCACTCAGGCCGAGCGGCACGGTCTGGTGGCGGAGAGGATAGCCGCAGAGGAGGATGTCCTTTTCGTCATTCATACCGGTGATTTCGTCTGCGAGGAGGACGAGTGGGATGAGTTCTTCGCAGCCGCGGGGCCGATGCTTGGGAACACAACCCTGGTCCCGGTGGCGGGCAACCACGAAGGATCGGCAGAGGTCTTCACCGCCATCTTCTCTCTCCCGACATACTACTCCTTCGATGCCGGCAGCCTCCATGTGACAGTCCTTGACAGCAACGACTGGGCATGGACGGATATGGGCTCGCAGACCGCATGGCTCAGGAGAGACCTTGCATCCTCCTCACCCTGGAAGTTCGCAGCGTTCCACCACCCACCGTTCACCGCTGACCGGAAATCACCCGGAGGAAACCTGGCGATCCGGGACGAATGGTGCGACATCCTCTCTGAAAACGGCGTGAACGCCGTATATAACGCACACACCCATGCTTACGAGCGTTACCGGATTGAAGGGACGGAATACATCGTTATTGGGTGCGGCGGTGCACCGTTCTACCCGCTCGCCGATGATAAACCAAAAGGGTACCAGATGAGCCGTGAAGAGACCCTCGGATATATCCGGGTCACCGTGAATCCGGAATCGGTTATTATGGAGATGGTGCCGGTTGCGGAGTTCGCAGAGAACGGCGAGGTGACGATGTACCCAAGAGAAACCGTCATCGACACCGTCCGCCTTTCGGCACCTGCATCCGACGAGTGGTGGGAGGTGCTGATATCCCTCCCTGGTTTATCCGAATTCTCAGAATTATGGAGATGATAACTATGCATACAAAAGTGACACAAATCCTGCTTGCGCTTCTCTGCGTGAGCATACTGGCATCTGCCGTCTCGGCGGCGCCGACTACAGAGTTACGTATTGTAAAGATCGCAGCAGATGGAGAGACAATCCTTGCGGAGAAGACAGTTGACTATCGGTGGATGGAGGCAAACCTCCCGGTTCTCGGGGATGGGGTGACCCACTACTACCACCAAGGACCGGTCTTTGAGGGGGACAAATGGGACCCCGAAGAGACGACGAATTTCAAGGACAGGGGGGCCGTAAAAGGAACGGATGTCCGCGACCTCGCTGAACTGGTCGGCGGCGCCGAGCCCGGGGATGAGATCATGATCCGGGCGGCCGACGGCTACCATGTTGAGTTTGCCTACCAGAACGTCTACGAGCCCGACCCCCGCCAGGGCCCTATAGGGATCTGCTGGTATAACGGTGATGAGACAGAGGCAGGCGAGCGGCAGGGGCGTGGTTACGTCCCCGAATACTATATGGGGATGCGCCTCGTCTTCTTCGCCGACAACTCGACCAACTCGGAAGGTCTCCATGTCTATGGGAACTGGGACATGCATGAAACACTCCCAGAGTCAACACAGCACTTCTACGGCGACCTCTACCCCTCCACTGGAGGTCTCACCGTGAAATGGATCGATGAGATCCGGATCTACACCGGCGGATACCATGGCGAGCGAGGAGCACTTGCTGGCTCTCTCGACGGACCTGCAACGGAGGCGACTACGGAGCCGCTGAAAACCCCGATTTCCCTCATGATAACCCTCATTGCAGCCATAGGGGCGGCAGCGCTCCATGCCCGAAGAGGAGCGTGATCCCGGTGTGCCGGATCTACCCGGTCGTCGCGATGCTGATCGGTATCGTGGTCCTTGCCTCGGGATGCATCGGTGCAACGAGCGGCCCCGATGATGTGGCCTGGAACCTGACACTTGCCGGAGAGACAGAGAGTGTGCTTACGCTCACCGAACTCCGGCAGATGCCTGCTGTTGAGGGGTATGGTTACTCGGTCTCAACGGTCGGGATCAAGTACGGCCCAAACAGGTATCGTGGCGTGCTCCTCGCCGATCTCGTTGAGATGGTAGGAGGCGTGGGTGCAGACGACCTGATCTACGTCTCCGCAGAAGACGGTTACCTCTGGGTCTTTGATACCGCTCAGTTACAGGGCAAGGAGTTCTTCACCTTCAGTGAAGAACTCCGGGAGATTCCGTCACCACCGCTCCAGGTCATCCTGGCTTACGAGCAAGATGGGAAGCCTCTGGCCTATGAGGACGGTGGACCGCTCCGCCTCGTCGTCATCACCGAGACACACGACGTCATTACCGAAGGAAGCCCCTGGGTGAAGTGGGTCGACCGGATCGAGGTTCACAGGAAATGAGCCGTCCCGCGACACTTGTGATGATCGCGCTCGTCGTGCTTGCAGTATCGGCGGGCTGCACCGGGACCGACCCGGGACGTACCGTCCTCACGGTGGTCCCGGCCGGAAGCCTTCTTGTTCCGCTCGAGGAGATTGAGGCTGCTTTCGAGAGTCAGCATCCGGAGATCGATGTCCAGCTCGAAGGTCACGGGAGTATCCAGGCGATTCGGCAGGTAACGGATCTCGGGCGGAGTATCGATGTCGTCGCGGTCGCGGATGCCTCGCTCATCCCGGATATGATGTACATCCCGATGAGAGAGGGGGGTGAGAATTACACGGACTGGTACATCCCCTTCGCAAAGAACGAGATCGTGATCGCCTATACCGACCGGAGCACGGGTGCGGATGAGATCACGGCTGGTAACTGGTACCAGGTCCTGGCCCGCCCGGATGTGCGGGTCGGGTTCTCAAATCCCATGCTCGACGCCTGCGGCTACCGGGCGCTTATGGTGACAGCGCTTGCCGAGGAGCATTACGGTGAGCCGGGCCTCTTTGAGGCAATCATCGGTGGATCTTTTGACCCGCCGCTCAGGCCAACCCACACAGACGGCGTAACGATGATCACCCTGCCGGAGCGGATGAGGCCGGCAGATGAGAAACTCGCCATCCGGGACGGGAGTATCTACCTTCTCTCGCTTCTTGATGCTGGCGGGATTGACTATGCCTTCGAGTATCGGAGCGTAGCCGAAGAGCATGGTCTGCAATGGATCAACCTCCCTCCCGAGATCAACCTGGGCTCTGCAGAACACGCCGACGACTACCAGAGGGTGCATGTGACTCTCGGGTTTGAGCGGTTCCGTTCCATCGGGAGGGAACGCATCGGCCAACCAATCGTCTACGCCATCACCGTGCCCCGCAACGCACCCCACCCAGATGAAGCGCAGATGTTTGTGGACTTCGTTCTGGACGCATTCGGTGAAAAAAAGGCCGGATGGCCCGAGCCGGTGAGCGCGAAACCGAAGACTGCTACGGTGTACCATGCTACAGACTGACAAACCTTTTCCGCATCGCCCACCTATGTAGAGGTAGAGTATGCCCGGCGGAGCTGCTACAATACGTTATCAGACAGCCGCCGGGAGTACTGGATGCCGGATGCCGGGCAATAAACGAGAGATAGAGGTATTTCTCTCACATCTCTCAAATCAGCGAAAGATCGATGGGATACTATGTTCTGGAACAGAGCAATGGAGACAATCCGGCCTGATGAACTTGCAGACCTTCAACTCAAGCGGCTGAAATGGACGCTTCATCAGGCAGAAAAGGTTGGGTTATACCAGAGAAAATTCAAAGAAGCGGGCGTCTCTCCGGACGATATCAGGACACTCGACGACGTAGAGAAACTTCCCTTCACCTACAAAAAAGAGCTCCAGGCCGGATACCCGTTTGGCCTCTTTGCAGTCCCGATGAGGGAGATCATACGAATTCACACCACCTCCGGCACCACCGGAAAACCGACCGTCGTCGGTTACACCCGACAGGATCTGGAGAACTGGTCGGAGTTGATTGCGCGAAACATGACGATGATCGGTCTTGGAGAAGACGATGTCTTTCAGAACGCGGTCAACTACGGTCTCTTCACCGGGGGACTCGGGTTCCATTACGGAGCCGAGAAGATCGGGGCGACGGTGGTCCCAAGCGCAACAGGCAACACCCGGCGCCAGATCGAGATGATTGAGGACTTCGGGGTGACCGCGATCCACTGTACGCCAAGTTACGCCCTCCACCTCGCCGAGGTTGCCGAGTCGATGGGAAAGACACTGGATACTCTCAGGGTAGGGATATTCGGGGCCGAACCCTGGTCGGAGAGCATGCGCGCAGAACTCGAGCGGCGGCTCGGTGTGAAGGCCTATGACAGTTATGGGCTCTCGGAGATGTACGGGCCGGGAGTGGCATTCGAGTGTCCGGAGCACAACGGGCTCCATCTCTGGCATGACTGCTACCTTGCAGAGATCATCGATCCCAAGACTGGTGAGAGGCTCGCACCCGGTGAACGGGGTGAACTTGTCATCACCCCGCTCGTCAAGGAGGCCATGCCGCTCGTCCGTTACCGGACCGGCGACGTGACCCAGCTGATGGACGAGGGGTGCTCCTGCGGGCGCGGGCAGAAGATCGCCCGGCTCACCGGACGCAGCGACGATATGCTGGTCATCCGGGGAATCAATGTCTTCCCCTCTCAGATCGAGCACGTTCTGCGAGCCCTTCCCGAGGTTGGGGAACAGTACATGGTATATATCGACCGTGTCAAACATCTTGATGAGATGACGATCGAAGTCGAGATGAGCAGAGCATCTTTCTCCGGGGAACTGCAGGACCTCGCACGTATACAGAAAAAGATCGCCAGCGAACTCCACAACGCGCTCGGGCTTCGGACCGCGGTGAAACTGGTTGAGCCAGGATCGCTACCCCGGTTCGAAGGGAAGGCAAAGCGGGTCATTGACCGGCGGGGGGCACTCTGATGGTACTCTGGAACCCACGAATGGAGACGATGCCGCCCGATGAGTTGCGGCGGCTCCAGTTCAAACTCCTAAAAACCCTCGTGTACCGGCTCTACAGTTTCAACGAGTTCTACCGACGCCGGATGAAGGAGCAGCAGGTCCACCCCGACGATATCAGGACGCTTGAGGATATCACGAAACTCCCGTTCATGTACAAACAGGATCTGCGGGATAACTATCCGGACGGAATCTTCTCCGCCGACCGAAACGAACTCGTCCGCTACCACGTCTCCTCCGGAACGACAGGCAAACCCACAGTCGTCGGCTATACGGCACGCGACATCGAGAACTGGAGTGAGTCTCTGGCGCGCGCATTCTCCTCCTGCGGTCTTGGGCGGGGTGATGTGATCCAGGTGAGTTACGGCTACGGCCTCTTTACCGGCGGGCTCGGCGCCCACTACGGCGCTGAGCGCGTTGGTGCAACCGTCCTCCCCACAAGCGTCGGGAACACCGAACGGCAGATTGAGCTGATGCAGGACCTCCACGTCACCGCCATCGCCTGCACTCCATCGTATCTCCTTCACATCGGGGAGGTGGCAGAGAAGATGGGGGTCTCGATCAAGAACGACACCGACCTTCGCCTTGGTTTCCTCGGCGCTGAACCCTGGTCGGAGCAGATGCGAGTCCGGATAGAGGACTGGCTCGGGATCCGCGCCTACGATATCTACGGGACAAGCGAACTCTCCGGCCCGTTGTTCACCGAGTGTGCAGAGCAACAAGGAATCCATATATGGGGCGACCTAGCGTTCGTGGAGATTGTGGACCCCAAGACCAACGAGGTGCTTGAACCCGGAGAACAGGGCGAGGTGACCATCACCATGCTGCAGAAAGAGGCCCTTCCCATGGTCCGATATCGGATCGGGGATCTTGCCGCCATTGAGGACGGGATCTGCCCCTGCGGCCGGACGCATCCCCGCATCGGCCGGATACGGGGACGGGTGGATGATATGCTGATCGTCCGCGGCATCAACGTCTTCCCATCGCAGGTGGAGCATACGCTGCTTGAGATTCCCGACGTCGGCAAACACTTCCAGATCGTCGTCGACCGGAAGGGTGCGCTCGATACCATGCTCGTGCGGGTTGAGGTGAGCGAGGAGGCATTCTCTGATAAGATCACCGATCTTATGGTGATCAAGCGGAACGTGGAGCACCGCTTGCGGAGCTCCCTGAACGTGAGTGTGGATGTGGAACTGGTCGAACCGGGAACCCTTCCGCGGTTTGAAGGCAAGTCTAAGAAGGTCATTGACAGGAGGTCTTTGTAATGGAAGAGTCGTATATTGTCAAACAGATCTCAATCTTTTCTGAGAACCGCCCGGGGCGCCTCGCGGCGATCGCCAGTGCGCTGCGGGATGCGGAAATAAACATCTTCGCATTCAGCATCGCTGAAGCGAATGGATTCGGGGTCGTCCGCGCACTCGTTGATCGGCCGGATGACGCCTACAGGAGGCTGACCGATCTCGGGTTCCGGGTCACGTTCACCGATGTCATCGGTGTGAAGATGCGTGACGAGCCGGGTGGTCTCTCAGATATCGCGTCAATCCTCGGGGATGCAGGGATAAACATCGAGTATGCCTATGCATACTCAGGAAAAGATGGAGCGGTCCTGATCCTGCGGGTGGACCAGATTGAGGATGCCGTTCGCCAGATCCTCGACCACGGTGGAGAACTCCTCAAAGCATCCCTTTCACCATAATCCCGGGTTCAGGCCACCTAAACCCCTTCGTCACCCATCTTCACCTTTGAGGAACATATGGACCCTTCCCGCAACCCGCCGGATAGGGATGACAAATGCAAGGCCCATTCCAGGCCGGTCCAGCTCGGCAGCGGCCACGATCGCATCGAGTACCGCATCCGTTCGGTCGGCGGCGACAACCGTCAGAACGATCTCCTTCTCAGGCTCGATGGGAATCCCAAGAAGTGACCTAACCTCATGAATACCGGTCCCACGGCCGAGGAGAATGGTCGCTCCCTCAGCCCCGGCGCCACGGGCCGCCGCAAGCACCGGCTCGGACCAGCCCCGTTTTACAATCGTGATAATCAGTTCGTTATCGGACATATTACTCTTCACCTCGCGTTCCCCGGTAGAGGATACCAAGCGCCAGCACGGAGAGAATGGGTGCAAGCGCTATCAGCGCGATCAGCCCGAAACCGTCGATGACGGGGTTGCGTCCCTCGATCCCTGCAGCAACCCCAACAGCAAGGGAGAGGAGGAAGGTGACGGCCATCGGGCCGGTGGCGACACCCCCGGAGTCAAATGCAATCCCGGCAAACTCCGGATCTGTGAGAAAGAGAAGGATAATGACGAGGGAATAGCCGGGAATGAGAATGTAGAGTAGCGGGATGCCGTAGACGAGACGGGCCATACCGAGTGAGACGGAGATCGCAACCGCGAACGAGAGGGTATAGACGATCAGGGACTCTTTGATATAGCCGCTCGATGACTCTGCAACCTGGTAGCCGAGGACCCGGACAGCAGGCTCTGCGTAGGTAGCAACAAACCCCAGAAGGAACCCGAGCGGGATCAGAAGCCACAGGTGGCCGAACGCAGTGATGGCCTCCCCAATCTCGCGGCCTGCCGGAAGGAATGCGACATTGACACCCTGAAGGAAGAGGACCATTCCAAGAAATGCAACCAGGATCCCCCGCCCGAGGTTCATGACATAAACCCGTGGTAGTTTCAGGAGGGCCACCTGAAATACCCCAAAGAAGATGAGCAGCGGAAGGAGTGCCTGAGCAACCTCAAGAAAGACCTGATCCATCCCCTCGAAGAGTTCCAGAATCATGAATAAACCATCCCCATCAGCATGACGCCGAGGATCGGACCAAGGGAAGCAAGCCCGACCAGCCCAAAACCGTCCGTGAGAGCCGAACGGCCGGCGAGAACCGAAGTGATGCCGGTCCCGAGCGCCAGGATGATCGGGATCGTCAAAAGTCCGGTCGTTATGCCGCCTGCATCAACCGCAACAGCCAGGAAGTCTGGAGATGTAAATGGTGCAAGGACGATGACGGCAGCATAACTGACGGCATAAAGGTAAGCAAGAGGAACTCCGAAGATGATTCTGAGGACACCTGCAGTGACTATGAAGCCAACACTGACTGCGATCACAAGGGTCAGGGGTCCGGACGGTATGCCACCCCCCGTGACGGTATCAAGCATCTCCCCAAGGACACGGATGTTCGGCTCGGCGACGATCGTGAGAAACCCAAACAGGAACGTTCCAGCGATGATCAGCGCGAGTGAACCCCGGACAGAAAACTCGGAGCCGATCGCCTCACCTATGGGAAGAAGGCCCGCCTTCACACCGGAGAGAAAGAGGGCGATCCCGAGGACGACCATGACGCTCCCTAGCAGAAACAGAAGGAGATCTGGCGGCGTCGCACGGAGCACCACAATCTCAAGGACGACGATGATCAGGATGATGGGAAGAACCGCCTGGACAACCTCAACGATCGCCTCCCTGATGCCCTGCAACATGCCGCCGCTCCTCCCGGAAAACCGCCAGGGTTTCGAGTGATCGATAACTATGTCTTGCGTTCAGATAAAGACAGAGGGATCGTCGTCGGTCAGCGCCGTTTCTCCCACTTCAGGAGTTCCGCCACCTCCGAGAGCGTCCGACCACGCCGGATCTCCTCGCGGATCCGTTCTTCGGTCTTCTTCACCTCCATCGCCCGGCGAGCGACCTCGTAGGCCCGCTCCCGGGGAACGACCACGACACCGCTCTCGTCGGCGACGATCCAGTCGCCCGGCCGCACTACCTGGCCGCAGCAGACGATCTCGGTGTTGATCTCTCCAAGACCTTTGGGCTCGCCGGCGTTCGGGACGGTCGCCTTGGCAAAGACCGGGAACTTCATCTCGCGGATATCATCGACGTCCCGGACCGCCCCGTCGATCACGATGCCCGCGATACCCCGGTTCCGGGCCGAGTGAGTAGCCAGTTCTCCCCAGGGCGCAACATCCGTCCGTCCTTCGTTGCTGATAACGAGGACATCACCGGGCCCGGCAACATCTATCGCCTCAACGGGTTTTGCCCAGTCTCCAGCAAGAGTCCGAACCGTCACCGCCTGACCGACCGCTTTTACCCTCCCGCAGATCGAGATGAGATCCGCCATGGCTCCTTTCCGGTGCATGGCGTCGGTGACGTTCGGTGCGGAAACCCCCTCTAAGAGGCGACGGATGACGGCTTCCTGACTCTCTTCTTCACGCGGCCGGATCTCGGGCCGATCGATCGCGTTTCGGATGCGTTGCGCCGCCCCGGTGACGTCGGCGGCCTTGGTAATATTCCCGCCTACGATCACGATCGATGCCCCGGCAGCGACCGCTTCGGATGCGGTCTCTGCATCGAGCCCCCCGGCGACGGCGATCGGGATGCTCACCTCCCCGACAAGGCGGCGGAGAAGGGCGAGTGACGACCTGCCGATCATCTGCTGATCGATGCCAACATGAGCGTTGATGTAATCGACACCGAGTTTAGCCAGTTCGTGGGACCGGGTGACCGGGTCGTCGACATTGATGAGGTCCGCCATGATCCGGACGCCATACTTGCGGGCCGAACGGACCGCTTCGGCGATCACGGTGTCATCGGCGTCGGCGAGGATGCAGATGATATCGGCACCGGACTTCGCCGCCATCTCCACTTCAACTGCCCCGGTATCGGCGATCTTCATATCAGCCACAATTTCATGCTCGGGGAAGCGTTCCCGGAGCACTCGCACGGCCTGCATGCCCTCGCTCTTGATCAGGGGTGTGCCTGCTTCAATCCAATCCGCACCGCCACGAACCGCTTCTTCTGCGATCTCTACCGCACGATCGAGCTCGAGGAGATCGAGCGCCACCTGGAGAGTTGGCGTTGCCATACAATACCTGTATGATAAAGATTGTATTTATCTGGTGCCGGCCCGGGGGAAACATATATGCATCGGGATGCTTGAGGTAGCCGGCGCCAATGACACCTCATGTCTCAAAGAGTTGAGAACCGGAATGGCTGTATCGATGGTGCGGATGTGATGACGGATGGTTGAAATCGGTTATAAACTGGCATGCGAGGAGCATGGTCCCCAGGATCTCGTCTGCAACGCCCGAATGGCGGAAGAGTCCGGGTTTACATTTGCCATGATATCAGATCACTACCACCCCTGGACAAACCGGCAGGGTGAGAGTCCGTTCGTCTGGGGAGTCCTCGGCGGCATCTCCCAGGTGACGGCAGACCTGCAGCTGATAACGGGAGTCACCTGCCCGACGATGCGAATACACCCCGGCATCATTGCGCAGGCTGCAGCTACTGCCGGGACCATGATGCCGGGACGGTTCATTCTCGGGCTTGGATCGGGCGAGAACCTCAACGAACACATCTTCAACAGTTACTGGCCTCCGGCGCGGGTCCGGATTGAGATGCTCGAGGAGGCGGTAGAAGTGATCAGGACGCTCTGGAAAGGGGGCATGCAGAGTTACTACGGCACCTTCTACACCCTGGAGAATGCGCAAATCTTCACCCTTCCCGAACAACTCCCCCCGATCTACATCGCATCCGAAGGCCCGATCAGCGCATCCATGGCCGCCCGGGTAGGGGACGGGTTCATCAACCCAGGGACAAATGCCGAAGAAACCCTCATTGTCTTTCGGGATTCCGGGGGCGCAGACAAACCGGCGTATATCGAGGTCTCGGTCTGCTGGGCGGAGACCGAGGAGGAAGGGCAGACAACAGCCTACGAGCAGTGGCCGATCCCTGCAAACACCGGAGAACTCAACAGGCTCCTCCCCACACCGGCCCATTACGAGCAGCTGGCAAAGATGGCGACACCGGAGGATGTCGCAAAGCATGTGGTCTGCGGTCCCGATGCGGAGGCGCACATCAAAAAGATCGAGGAGAAGATCCGGATGGGGTTCGACCACGTCTGCATCCACCAGATCGGGCACCAGCAGCGGGAGTTCATGGAGTTCTACAGAAACGAGGTTCTGCCGCATTTCCAGGAGTAGAAACAACTCATTTCACCCCACGCCCAACCATTCTTCCACGCACCGGAGCGCTATAGCGAAGGTGAGGAGCGAGGGAACCAGTACAGAAAACTGCCCCATCGTGACAACCAGCACCTTCAACCGATAAAAATCCGAAGTAGTGGACCGTGGCGATACTCTCGTGGATACCGTGCCATGAGATACGATTATACGATCCCATGTATCGGTGATCGACGCTCCTCCAGGAATGGAGTTTGAGCACCGACCGGGAAAACAGCAACCGGCCAAAACTGCAAAAGAGAGCATGTCAACGCGTGAACGCTGCTAGATGTAGGCTGTCCCTGCGCAAAGGCGTTCCCGGACGGCCTCAAAAAGAAGGACTACTGGTCGGCCGGCTCCTCCTCATCCGTCCGCACCTTGCAGATCCTCTCGACCGATGAGACAAAGACCCGACCATCTCCGGGCTTTCCGGTCCGGCCGTTTGCCCGGACGATCCCGAGGACCGTATCGACGTCGGCATCCCGGACCACCATCTCGATCTTCACCTTCGGGATGAGTTCGACCGGCACCGTCTTTCCCCGGAACCGGAGGGCGATGCCCTTCTGGGCTCCTCGCCCCATCACCTCGCTCACGGTCATTCCATAGATCCCGCTCGTTTCGAGTGCCGTTTTCACGGCATCAAACATCTCGGGCCTGATAACCGCAGTTACCATCTTCATCTGCACCACTCCATCATACACGGACAGACTCGCCGTGCTGGGCGATGTCCAGCCCGACGTACTCCTCTTCCTCGCTAACGCGCAGGCCCATCACCGCATCCACAGCCCTTGCAATGATATAGGTCACGCCGAATGAGTAAGCTACGACCACAGCAACATCCACGAACTGGATGAGGAACTGACCTGGGTTTCCGTAGAACAGGCCATCCACGCCCCCAACCGCGGCGACAGCAAATATCCCGGTCGCGAGAGCGCCAAAGATGCCCCCCATGCCGTGGATCGCCCAGGCATCCAGGCTCTCGTCAAGACCCAATCTGATCCGGAGGAGCAGGGCTCCGTAACAGACAAGGCCGGCGAGGGCACCGATCGGAATGGCAGCCATGGGGCTGACGAATCCGGCCGCCGGGGTGATGGCGACGAGGCCCGCAATTGCGCCGCTGATCATCCCAACCGATCCAGGTCTCCCGCGGACCCAGGCGGCGCAGAGCCAGGCGAGCGCTCCGGCAGAGGCAGCGATGTTTGTTACGACAAACGCGTTCGCCGCAAGGCCGTCCGCAGCAAGAGCGCTTCCGGCGTTGAACCCGAACCATCCAAACCAGAGGAGGGCCCCGCCGAGGAGGACCATCGGGATGTTGTTCGGCTCCATGCCATGCGAACCGAACCCGAGACGCTTCCCGATGACGAGGGCGAGCGCAAGCGCCGCAAAGCCCGAACTGATATGAACGACCGTGCCGCCAGCAAAGTCGAGCGCACCGAGCTCGGCAGCCCATCCACCGCCCCAAGCCCAGTGGGCGAGCGGGTCGTAGACCAGCGTCGTCCAGAGCAGGCCGAAGACGACGAACGAACTCATCTTTATCCGCTCCGCAACCCCGGATGTCACGATTGCAAGCGTGAGGCCCGCAAAGACCATCTGGAAGGCCATAAAGAGCAGGTCCGGGATCCCATCGCCATCCATCCCGACACCCTGCAGGAAGACGTACTCAAGGCCTCCGATCACCCCATGAACGTCGGTGCCGAAGGCGAGGCTGTAGCCGCAGATGACCCACTGGATGCTGACGAGGGCAAGTGCGATGAATGCCAGTGCGAGCATGGAGATGAAATTCTTCCGGCGCACGAGCCCGCCATAGAAGAGTCCCACTCCTGGCGTCATCAGCATGACCAGTGCCGTACAGATCAGAATAAACGCCGTATCGCCGGAGTCAATCATACCCCGACCCCCAGCTCACCATAACGTGTTCTCGCCACATATCAGAAGGAAGTTTCCTTCCATGTATTATAAATATTTCTGTTACGCGACACCCCAGGGGAGAACTGATACCCCCGGCGATCAAAGATCATACACTGACGATGAGCACAATCCAGGGTCCCTCGGGCGTCCGCCAAATCTGTTCCAGCTTGCGGTCGGCAAAGACGCGGATGGAACTCGCAGAAGTCCTCTACCAGGCAGTCTCGCAGTACTCGCTTCTGGATCTCCAGGAGATGCGCAAACGGGTGGAGCGGGATCTTAAGGGCGTCCCTGCAGGATACCGGCAGCGCCTCTACCCATGGATCATGGAGCAGATCTTTGCGACGCACCACAGGCTCATCTCAACAGTCCGCCAGGGCAAGCGAGGCATACCAGACGGACCAATCTCCAGTGAGTTTCAGGACTTCTGCAACATGGTCGAGAAGACGTGCCTTGCCAGCAATACGGAGGAGCAGCACTTCGAACTCCTCTACTTCCTCCTTGCCGCCTTCAACCTCTTCGTCCTCGACCGCCCCGCCCATCCGGTGGGCACCCCATTTCCCGGCGGACTCAAGGTAGAGGTAAAGAACGGGGAGTACCTCTGTCCCGTTCGAGAGAGGGCCAACGATGTCGGGAATGCCCTCTGTCCGTACTGTCCGGCGAAGCAGAGTGATCTTTAAGGGTATAAAAAGAGATTTTGAATATCCCGCGATTTATACGCGGTCACTCTTCCTCCTCGTAGCGCTCGAAGAACGTGACCTCATCAAGGATCTTCTTCTGCTTGATCTGGACTTCCTCGGGGTACCCTGCAGGCACGAGAGAGACAAGCGTATATTCGTCCGGGACATTGAGAAGGGTTCTGACGTCTTCAGCATACTCTTTCTTCTCCCCCGCAACCCAGCAGGACCCAACCCCCCATGACTGGAGCGCGAGGATGAGCTGCATCGTCGCCGCACAGCAGTCTTCAAGGTAGTATTTTGCATCCTTCTTCCCGAAGATGGCAAAGCAGACAGGCGCATCGGCGATGAATCTTGCGTTCTCGGCGAGATTCGCGATCGCCTGAAGGGTCTCGCGATTCCGGATGGCCCCAAAGAGCCAGGGCTGCTCGTTCCTTGCGGTCGGTGCAAGGCGTGCACAGTCGAGCGCATCTTTGAGGATCTTCTCCTCGATAGGGGTGTCCTTGTACTTCCGCACGCTGTGCCGACTCCGTATCACGGTGACAGCAAGATTAACCGTTCCACCAATCGGACTCATGAAACGATGGTGGGCCCTCCAGGCCTAAATACCTTGGGGAAAGGGAAGCAGAGGTAGTCCAGATCGGGACCCGACCCTAAAAGAGGTCCTGTATCATCTGCAGCATGTTCGTAAAACCGTCGGTGACGACCACGGTTGGATCGACCCCTAGGAACGGGAAGATGAAGAGGAAATAGGCAACAGTCCCGAGTGTGCTCCCGACGTTCGCAAGAGCTGCAACCAGCACCACCCTAAAGAGCGGGATCCTCCGCATCTCGGAGAAGGTCTCCGCCACGATGATCCGTTTCAAATCTCCGATAGCAGGCTTTCGCATCTTTGCCTCAACATAGGCTGCAAACCACCCGGCCGCAAGCAGGGGGTTGAGCGACGTCATCCAGGAGACGGCGAACGCCGTAGCCGCCGAGAGAGGATGTCCACCGGCAAGCAGCGTGAACGCGGCGCTCAAGATACCATTGATCAGAACCCAGTAGACGAGAGCGGCCAGCAGAACATCGAGCCCCACACCGGAGAAGGCTATCGCAGCGATCAGGAGGAGGAAGAGGACTGTGACGCCCGCTCCAAAGATCTTCGCCCACGGCAGACCCTTCACCTCACCCGTCAGGGACTGGAGCGGCGGCAGCGTCTCCGGTGCGTCAAGGTAACGCTGCACCCCCTGGATGTGTCCGGCACCGACGACTGCAAGCACCCTCTCGTACTGGGTCCCGAGCATCAAGATCTGGTGAGCAAGATAGGCATCCCGCTCATCGATGAGAGCCTGTGCACCCTTTGGGGAGAACTTCCGGAACTCCTCCATCGCGGCACTCACCACATCCTGGTTCGTGAGCTCATCCACATCAAGTTCCTGGCCCTCAACCCCCACCAGCGAGTAGAGCAGAGCACCGATGAGTTTGGTCTTCTCCCAGATCCCCATCTTTCCCCAGAACCGGGCAAGCGTGATCCGAATATCCCGGTCTATAAGTCCCACAGATATCTGATGCGCCTGGGCCTCCTCGATAGCGGCCAGCATCTCAGAGCCGGGTTTAACACCAGTCTCGGCGCCGATCCGTTGCTGGATGAAGGTAAGCACCCACTGGACGAGGAGCTGCCCGAAGTTCCCGCCCTTTAGGATATCTGTGACCGAAGGTTCGGCCACCTCCTGAGTGAGCGCTATGTATCGGCCCCGGTCGAGTTCTACGCCGACGATGTCGGGCTGGAACTCCTCGATAGCCGACCGGACTTCATCAATGCTCTTCTGTGAGACGTGCGCCGTCCCGACAAGGCGAATCTCAGCCATTGAGCACCTTCATGCCTTCACTATCGATCACGGCGCGCTTTCCCGGCGGTACCACTGCCCTCTGATAGGCAGCGCGCAGGCCGATCTCCTCTGCGGTCTCAGCGGCCTGCCTCCTGCAGAGGTCGGCCGCTGCAACATGCGCATCGTGGAGAGAGAGTGGTGTGCCAAGGCCAGGGCATTCCGAGACCAAAAGGTCGTCGTCGACCAGCATAAAAGGGTACGTGCGGCAGATCCAGGGGCGGTGAGGATAGATTGAGCATCTGCCGTCCCGAAGAAAGATACATGCATCCTCATTGCGCCGGATGCACCAGGCAAGGGTATATTGGCCGCCAGATTCAGACTCGATAAAGTCCGGATAGGGCTCGGCAACCTCATCCCAGGACATCTTCGTTGCCGCCATGATCTTTCTAACCTCAGCAGGGCTCACCAGCACGAGGTTCGAGTCCTCGGCGACCCGCCGACAGCAGGCACCACACCCCAGGCAACGAAACCCGACGGACCTGATCCGGTTCGCAACATCATCTATTCCAAGCATATTCGGTTGAAATTCTCAAAGAGAAGCCGTCCATTGACAGTATGACTGACCTCCGGATGCCATTGGACACCATAGAGACGCTCATTGGGAGAGGCCATCGCCTCCACACTGCAGATCTCCGATTCTGCAAGCCGGACGAACCCTTCCGGAACGACCGAGACCTCATCTGCGTGGGATGCCCATACCTGCATCCTGTCCGGGTAACCCTCCAGGAGAGGGTTTCGCTCGAGAATATCGACCTCGACCGCACCGAACCCTCCTCTAGCACCCCGGCGGACCATGCCTCCCCGGGCCGTCGCCATGATGTGCAACCCAAGACAGATACCAAGAACCGGAATACCGAGATCCAGGTATTTAGGGGCGACGCCGATGCGCTCAAGAGTTGGACCGCCGCCAAGGATGACCCCCCGGCACCCCCGGGCGACCTCGGTCGGGGGCGTCTCGTTCGAGATCATCTTGGTCTCAATACCCATGTCACGAAGCGTTCGGAGGATCAGGTGGTTGAACTGTCCGTAATTATTAACCACATAGAGTGGAAGCATTGTTTATAGGTGGATTTAAAAAGGTATAGTCCTTCCTCAGGCATACTGCCTGACAAAATCATAGACTTTTTGAGTGATCTCCTCGGGTTTGTGACCCATAAGATAGGCGAGCATCAGGGCACCTCCAGCACCCGTACCTTCTTTGACCTCGCCGATGCAGTAGCGAGCGAGCCCGGGATGTCCAATATCGCCGAAGTTCGGGTCGACGAAGTACGCGGTAGCGCCGACATCGGCGACCGAACGAACAAATCCCGCGGAGGGGTCGTCCCTGACATAGACCGTTGTTGCAAGGCGCGGCACCCTTTTATGGAGCCCTTTTAAGATAGCCGCGACGGCAAGCATCTGGGTCCCGCCGGCAAAGAAGATCTCTCCGGTGTACGTGCTTGCGATTCCCGCCGCCACCGGCATCATGGGGTCGCCCGTAGCACGGAGAATATCCAGCGGCTCGTGGACCCCGGCGGCCTCGATGCGGGCAAGCGCCTCCCTGCAGATAGAATCCTTCAGGCCGAGAGGGTTCTCGGCAAAGGCGCTGCTGACCGAGGCATTGTAGCCGAGCGCCCGCAGGACGCAGAGAGCAGTGGTGGTGCCGCCGGGGACACACTCGCCAAGCATCAAAAAGTCGCTGTACTGCGAAAGGAGCCTCCCGATCATCTCACCCCGCTCATAGAGTTGCGCTGCCTGCGGCACAGCATCCTCTTTCCGGGGGTCGCCGCCCGGGCTCCCGTAAACGTCCAGGCAGGGGACGGTTGGAGGATGGACAAGCCCTGCATTGATGAAGATTGGAGCAAGGCCCGTCAGCTCCACCATTGACCGGGTGATGCTCGCCGGCGTCGGGCACCCGGTAGGAGTGTTCGGCCTGGCCGAGACGCTCGTGATCGCGCCGGTCGTGACGAGTTCCGCGTCCAGGTTCGGTGTGAGCAGGGTCTTTTCGGGGGTCGGCCCGGCACCGGATATGCCGGGGATGGTGGAGAGCAGAGTATTGCCGAGGATAAGCGCCATCATCGGGCGCTTGGGCCTGAACTGTGGATCATTTGAGAGAAATGGACGAGACATCAGTACAATGTGAGGGGGGCGGGGTAGTAGAGGTTGCTGTCAGGAAGATACTGGAAGATACGGGGGCGGGTGTTACAGGTCCGGGGCGCGCATCGACCACGAGGTTTGTCACAGGGCTTTCCCGGGCAGCTGCAGCATCTTTCGGCTTCAGGTCTCGCCTGTTATCCCGAACTCGATACTCGGTGCTTCAATTCATTGGTGAACACCGGTACCCGCACCTTGCGGTGCTCATACACCTCCCTTTTTGGCTGGAGTTACTCTAAAAACCATAAGGGATCTCCAAACTCTGCTCTTCGCATCGCCAGTGCCACACGCTTGCCCCGCCCGCGCGTCGACGATCTTCGGCCATCTCTTGGGCCTCGCCAATACAAACGCCAAAATACCTCACATCGCCAATACTTGAGCAATGTTTGAAATAGAGCGCAGGCTGGAAGAGAGAGGCATCAAAAGAGATGATATCGTCGCCACGGCGATGGAACTCTACGTTCCCCACGGGGTTGGAGCAGATGAGGCCGTGCGCAGGCTCGATGAAAAGATCCGAAAGGCTCTGGACGACCCGAACATTTCATCCCTCCTCCTCGGCGCCATACTGCTTGAGGACGAACTCTACGTAAAGCGGAAGAACTCAGAGATCGCCGACGATCCGGTCTTTTTGCTCTCGGACGAGATCATCGGCATGGCCATCGCCGAGGTGATCGGGGGGACCTACGCACGATTCGAGTTCACCCGTTACGATCAGAAGAAACCGGGCATCTTAAAGGAACTCGGGCCCTTCCTCGACGACGCCATAGCCGGACTGATCGCAGGCTGCACATCGCGTCTCTACAGTGAGTCAATGTGAAATCCGTTCTAGCCCTCCTGCAGTTCTGCACATCGCTCCCCCTCGGGAGACCAGTCGAGTTTGAGCACTTCGCCCGCCGCTCTTACCTCTACCCGCTCGCGGGCTATGTCATCGGTGGGATTGCGGCCGGCATCGTATACTGGATAGCATCTCCTACGGTGGCTGCCACCGTAGCTCTCGCGGCAGTACTCATACTCTCCGGGTGCAACCACTTCGACGGCCTGCTGGACTTTGGTGACGGACTTATGGCACACGGGAGCCGGGAGAAAAGGGTCGCGGCCATGACCGACCGGACCACGGGGGCCGGCGCCGTTGCGGCGGGGATCATCGTCACGCTTCTTGCGTACTCAGGGCTCCAGAGCGTGGCGAATCTCCCGGCAGCCATCCTCGTCGCTGAGGTCTGCGCGAAGGTCGCAATGTCGTACCTGACCACCCTCGGCGTGCCGTTCCGGGAGGGGATCCACTCCTACCTCCATGGATATGCAAAACCCTGGTTCCTGATCCCGGCAACCGTTCTTGCGCTACCGCTCTTCCTGTTGCCATTGCCCCGGCTAGGGATCGCACTTGCTCTCGCAGGCACGGGTATCATCGCCGCACTCATGCTTGCCCTCTCCCGCCGGCTCTTTGGCGGTGTCAACGGCGACGTTGTCGGGGCTACAAACGAGATTGTCAGGGCGGGAACAATCCTCCTCCTTGCTCTCATGTAATCACCTTTTTTATGCTGGCGACCGTTACTACTTTAGGATGATGCAAGATCAGGCCCTCTACTCCCGGGGAGGAGTCATCACTGAACGGAACGCAGACTATGCGACGGTACGGGTACGGATCCCGGCAGGCGTTCTCTCTGCAACCCAGATCAAGCAGTTAGCAAAGATCAGTGAGAAGTTCGGGGACGGCTCACTCCATCTGACCATGCGCCAGACAGTGGAGATCCCGCATATAAACCCCGAGAACCTTCCAAAGGTCGCCAAAGCACTCGAGAAGAATGGGACACCCATCGGGGCGGAGTATAACGAGGTGGTGAATATCATGGCGTGCCCGGGGACGGAGCGGTGCAAGTACGCCAACTGCGAGACGATAGATCTCGCGCGGAAGATTGATCAGCGGGTCTTTGGGAAAGAACTCCCCATACGGCTTCGCATCGCCATATCCGGCTGTACCCGTATGTGCAACAGCCCGCTCCTGAACGATATCGGGATCATCGGCCGGATCCGGCCATTGCGCATACCCGGACTCTGCACAGGATGCGGAACCTGCGTAGAGTACTGCAAAGAATGCGCTATATCCCTGAAGAATGGCATCTCCGTCCTTGACGAGAACAAATGCGTTCAGTGCGGCATCTGCATCCACTCCTGTCCCTACCACCTTCTGAAGTCGGAGTATGATCACTATCAGATCACAGTCGGCGGACGGCGTGGAGCATCCCCGCGCGCTGGGCAGGAACTCGTCACAGTTGAGACCGAGGATGAGGTCGTCGAGGTGGTTGATAAGATCGTCTACTGGGTCTACCGCAGCGCATGGAGTGACCGGTTCCTCGCGGATCAGATGGATGAGATAGGGTTTGAGAAGTTTGCAGAGGAGATCAGGAGAGAGTTCGGGCCAAAGGAAGAGAAAACTGAGGATTAAGAGGAGCTCAATAGCCCAAAACATTCAGCCGGACCGGGCAGGTGGATCCTGGCGGATATCGGTCGACCCGGCCCGGCGACACACATCCCCAATCTAAAAGCGGTACATCGAGCGGAACCCCTCACCAGCGTCATCCTCACACTCGATTGCGCTGCCGTCACGGACGAGGGTATTAAACATGACCGCAGCGTTTAACAGATTTTCGTCCAGGCTTCCACCCTGCCGGACACCAAAGAGCGCCTGGCGCTGTGGCGTCGGGATCACCCGCTTGCCGACCCGGACACCTGCACAGTGTCGACAGTAACCGCAGTAAGAGTAAACTGAAACTTCACGATCTGCGCACGCGACCGTCACCCGGTCCTTCGCATCGTCACGGTGAAATTCAAGTGTCTTCATGATATGAAGAACGTAGATTCCAGGAGGATAAGATTCTGTCGATTAACTGGAGTTTTGGGGGAGTGCATATTCACCAAGCACATAGAAATGCTTTATATTGAGAACGTCCTACGTATAAGTTACTCGCATAAGCAGGCTGTTCGTGCTGACAGGCCTATCTGAGTGGAGGAAACAATTTATGGCAGCTGAAAAGCCCCACATGAATTTAGCAGTAATTGGACACATCGACCACGGAAAGTCTACTACCGTCGGTCGGTTGCTCTTTGAGACTGGAGCCGTACCGACCCATATCATCGAGTCGTACAGGAAGGAGGCCGAAGCCAAGGGTAAGGGCTCGTTTGAGTTCGCCTGGGTTATGGACAGCCTCAAGGAAGAGCGTGAACGTGGTATCACCATCGATATCGCGCACAAGCGGTTCGATACCGACAAGTTCTACTTCACCGTCGTGGACTGTCCCGGCCACCGGGACTTCGTCAAGAACATGATCACGGGTGCATCCCAGGCAGATGCCGCGCTGCTGGTCGTCGCCGCACCAGACGGTGTGATGGAGCAGACCAAGGAGCACGTCTTCCTCTCTCGTACCCTCGGCATCACCCAGCTGATCGTCGGTATCAACAAGATGGATGTCGTCAAGTACGACGAGAAGCGCTACAACGAGGTCAAGGAGCAGCTCTCCCAGTTGCTCAAGGTAGTCGGATACAAGCCTGATGAGATCAGCTTCATCCCGATGAGCTCGTTTGTCGGCGACAACATCGCAAAACTCAGCGGGAACACCCCCTGGTACAAGGGCCCGACGGTCCTCGATGCGCTGAATGCACTCAAGGAGCCGGAGAAACCCGTTAATCTGCCCCTGCGGCTTCCCATTCAGGACGTCTACTCGATCTCCGGTATCGGGACTGTGCCCGTCGGCCGTGTCGAGACCGGTGTCATGAAGAAGGGAATGAAGGTCAGCTTCATGCCCGCAAACAAGGAGGGTGAGGTTAAGTCCATCGAGATGCACCACGAGGAGATCCCGCAGGCGCTTCCAGGCGACAACGTCGGGTTCAACGTCAGGGGTATCGGCAAGGGCGATATCCGCCGTGGTGACGTCTGTGGTCCTGCCGACGTGCCTCCAACCGTTGCAGAGGAATTCGTCGCACAGATTGTTGTGCTCCACCACCCCAGCGCAATAACCGCCGGCTACACCCCGGTCTTCCACTGCCACACCGCCCAGATCGCATGCTCCTTCGTCGAGCTCCAGAAGAAACTTGACCCGCGCACCGGCCAGACCAAGGAGGAGAACCCAACGTTCCTCAAGACCGGCGATGCGGCTATCGTCAAGATTCGGCCAACCCAGCCCATGGTCATCGAGAAGGTCAAGGAGATCCCGCAGCTTGGGCGGTTCGCTATCCGGGATATGGGCTCAACCATTGCAGCAGGCATGTGTATCAACATCACGCCCAAGCAGATGAGATAAGAAAGTACCTACAATTTTTTTGGTGGTGAAGATGCAGAAGGCCAGAATACGTCTTTCCGGAACTGATTTCAAAGAAATTGAGATGGTCTGCGATAGGATCAAAGAGATAGCAGAGCGTACCGGCGTCAATCTGGCTGGTCCGATTCCGCTGCCCACGAAGAAACTCGTGGTGCCCACCAGGAAAAGCCCTGATGGCGAAGGTACTGCAACCTGGGACCGCTGGCAGATGCGGGTGCACAAGAGGCTCATCGATATCGATGCAGATGAACGCGCACTCCGTCAGTTGATGCGTATTCAGGTTCCAAAAGATATCGGCATCGAAATTGTGCTGGAGAGTTGAGGTGGGAGCGGCGTGAAGGCCGCCGTGTTCACGACACGGTTCCGTGAACGACTCTCATTCGAGGGGGTTTTTCTCCTCATACTTCTGGCCACAATTGCCCTGCGCTTTTTATTTTTAGATCTAAAACTCTTCCACCACGACGAGGCTATCCACGCGTGGTTCTCATATCGGCTCCTGACCGAAGGGGTCTACATGTACGACCCCATGTATCACGGGCCGTTCCTTTACTATGTGACGGCCGGGTTCTTCTCACTCCTCGGGGACTCCGACATTGTGGGCCGGTTCTTCCCGGCACTGCTCGGTACGTTGCTTGTCCTGCTGGTCTACCCGATCTATAAACTTGGGTATCTCGATAAGAAACAGACCCTGGTAGCGGCGCTCTTCCTTGCCGTATCACCAAATATGGTCTATTTCTCACGATTTCTCCGAAACGACATCTTCATCGCATTCTTCACGATGGTGCTCCTCGTCGCCCTTCTCTACTACTTTGAGCGGCGACAGATGCGATATGCGCTGATTGCCGGAGCGGCGATTGGTTTTGGGATGTCCGCAAAGGAGAACATGCCGATCATCATCCTGATCTTTGGGGTGTACCTCCTCTATCTGATCTGGACAAGAAAGGTACAGCTCCCTACCCACTGGATCAGGGATCTCGTGCTCGGCGTCCTCGTTGCGTTCGGGATCATGGTGGCCTTCTATTCATCGTTCGGCGCCCACCCGGAGCTGGCTCTGACCTGGTGGATCCAGGCTATCGATCACTGGATGGCAATGCACCAGATGCAGCGCCTCGGAGGACCACCGTACTTCTATATCCTGCTCTTTGTACTCTATGAGATACCGATCCTGATCCTTGCCGTAGTAGGGATCCTGCAGTTCATCGATATTCGCGGCATCATCTTCCGATGGAGAGAGCAAAGGATGGGCCGTGCGGGAACCCCGGAGATAGGAGATGGTGCGGAGGACCGTGAGGAAGTGCCCCCAACGGTAGAACCTCTCCCTGTCGAGCAAAGATTGGGCTTCAAAGATCACCTCCGCGAGATACTCTCAGGTACCGGGAAGATTCAGCCCGTCGACCGACAGAGGGAGTTCGCACGTTTTGCTATATTCTGGATGTTCCTCTCACTTGCGGCCTATGCCTACATCGGCGAGAAGGTGCCGTGGCTGATCCTCCACCAGCTCCTGCCCATGATCTTCGTTGCGGTCTATGCGATGACCACAAGGAAGGCAGTCATCGCCGCCGTCGCCAGCATCTTCCTGATCGGCATGACGCTCCATGTGGCATTCACCCCGGCAGACATCAACGAACCCATCGTGCAGGTGCAGAACTCCGAAGAGCTGCGGGAGGTCTTTGCCAAGATCGATGCTGCAGACCGGGTAGCGATCGCGACCGACAACTATTGGCCGCTGCCCTGGTACTATCGGGGCGAGAATGCCTCGAAGCTCAGTTACTATAGCCAGAAGGTGAGCGAACCGACGATATATAGTGGAGACTTCGACGTGGTGATCACCCGCGACGACGACACCTACCCGGCTCTCGAGGGCTACACAAAAGAGGCCTACCGGTTGAACTACTGGTTCTCCTACGAGGAGAACAAAGACAGGCTGCTTGAGTATTACTTCCTGCGGAACGGAAACGTGGGTAACCGGATTATAGAAGTATTCACGAAAGCTCCGGCCGGAACGACGGCCTGAATACCTTTTGAGCCATCGGTCTGGGACTGCGGATTCAGTAACCGGGACCCGCCGCCCCGTCACCGTTTGACGGTGGTAGGCCCCCATTTTTAGGTATGACAACAGCTGGACTTGCGCAGACCCATACAAGGCCCGTGCTCAACGACTGTCCGAAGGGCGGGAAGCACCTGGAACCTGCAGTCAGAGTATCACCTTATTACCTATCGAGACCCCACCCGCTCCAACGAGCCATCGCGCTTCGGACTGCAGTCCATCTATTGTTGAAATATACCCCCGAATACCTCAGTACGCGAGTTGCCACAGTTCACTGTACCGGACTCGCCAATAGCATGCTTATGAGCGCAAAGATTAGCAGGAAATTGAGTATAGAAAGCGCGAAGACAGGAGTTTAAAGAGTTCCGACCTTTTAAGATAGGGATGAACACCAGAATCGAAACAACGGCGTTTCAATGGGTTAAAAAATGAGAGTTTACCGATGATTATCCAAGTTCATCCCAGCGGGTCTTCCTACGGTAGAGAACGACTCCCACGATACCCAGGATGATGACGATCCCGATACCGATGTAGAGAAGAAGATTACCCCCCAGGAGGTTGCCCAAGTTGAATCCCTCGCCGATCTTCTCCTTCAGCGCATTTGCGTCGGCCAGCGCGTCGTTCGCCTTGCTCAGGGCATCGGACGCCTTCGAGCGAGCCTGAGAGTAATTCGCGGCATTCAGGCTGTCTTGCGCCTGCGTATAGAACTGAACCGCGCTCTCGCGCTTGGTTATGATGGCGACCACCTGCGCATCGCTCTTCATCGAGCGCTCCTCTACAAAGTAGGTGATCATCTCATCAAGCGTCTCGATTGCTGCACCGGCGTTGGAGACCTCCTTCTCAGCCCATGCCTTATCGAGGAGCACTTCAGCCTTGTCAAGGGCCTTCGTTGCTGTGGAGATGTAACCCGCCGCCTCTGCCGGACCAGCCGCCGCAGCGCTGGCGAGGGCCTGGCTCGCAGCGTTGTACTCGGTCTGGACGGCGGAGATGTCCACGCCCTGAGCAGATTTCTCGTCCATGTTGACCTTCAGGTCTTTGAGGCGCTGCTGCTGGGCGGAGAGAGAGCCCTGGACCTGAGCCGAGGTCACGACGTCGCGGGTCACGGAGTGAGTATCCCTGACGGTTTCTTTCTGCAGGTGTTCGATCTTTGTCACCAGAACCTTTCCAGACGTGCTCGTGGGAACCTTGCCGCGCAACTGGACATCCAGTTCGGTCTTCCCATCGCCGTAGGAGATCTCAAACTCCGTCAGGACGGGATAGAATCCGGTCTTCTTGGTGGTATAGATGGCGACTCCATCGCGGTAAATCTTGAAGTCCCAGACAGGGTCCTGCAGCCCGGTACTGAACTCAAATGTTTCATCGGTTCCGTCGTCATTGGTGGCCATCTCATAGGTGAGCACATAACGCGCGGTCACGTTCTGACCGGGCTCAAGAGGACCACTTGCAGGATCAATGGTCTCACTCTTGACGTCAAAGCCCGCCGCCGATGCCACCTGCACAGCACAGAGGAGTGCCAGCATGAGAATGATCCATCTGTTGATGCCTGTCTCCATAATGCCCCTCACTCAAACAGTGGTTCTATCCCGTCGTCAAACATGCTCGAGCGCTTCTCTTTCGACTTCAGAACATCTTCCTTTGTAGCCTTTGCAATCTCAAGGAGCTCGGTGATCCGGGGAGCGTTCCCGATCGTCGCAAGGACCACCACCGCAGCGACGTAATCGCTCTGCACCGGGTAATCCCCACCACGCACCTCGACGCCGGCGATATTCTCCTCCACCCAGCTCTTCGATTTCTCAACGCCCTTCCGGTCCATCTCCTCGGGCGGCCCCGCGAGAAGGACCAGAGCGCGTTCAGCCGTCGAGTAATCGCATGGCAGGGTGAGACGCCCGAGCATCGCACGCCGAACAAGAGCGATGATCTTCGCCGACTTATCCTCCCCGGTCAGCACTTCCTCGGTCTTTTCCTTCTTGCGAATCAGGCCGGAGAGGAGCCCCTGACTCTGCTTCGTGCGGGGGCTGATCCTCTCGCTGATGGCGTATCCCACAGAACTGATACCCCCACCGCGGAGAGTGTTGATGATCTCGCTCGAATCCACGACCATCTCACCGACGCCCGCCCTGCCAACCTCACCTGCGCGGAAGAGCACGCCAAACCGACGGACAATCTCGTCGTTCAATCGATTATAAGCGTCTTTAACGCTCTCTCCCTCGTTCTTCCAGGCACTGTTGTCGAAAATAAAAGTGTTGTCCGCCTCGTTCACCAGCGTACTCAGGGAACGCGCTGCATTATACGAATAGAGCCTGCCTTCCTCCGGAGCCGGCAGGATGCCGATCGCATAGACCGGCTCACGGTAAATGCGCTTTAAGTGTCTGGCAAGAACCGGCGATCCCCCGGAGCCTGTCCCGCCACCAAGACCGGCGACGATGACAAAGGCATCGACATCATGCGTTCCTCGAGAATCAATAGCGTTGATGATTGAATCGATCTCATCAGCCGCGACCCGCGCGCCGGTCACGTTATCGGTCCCGACACCATGGCCTTTGACCACGGTCTGCCCGATCAGGAGCCGATCTTTGAGATCGATATTTTTGAGTCCCATCAGGTCGGTGCGCGCGGTATTCACCGCAATGCCTCTGAAACTCTGGGTCTGCATGCGTTTGTCCTGTTCTAAGAACATATCGACAATTTTGCCCCCAGCCTGACCGAACCCTATAAAGAAGACCCTCATTCAGCTTCACACCCTCATATTGACTAATTAATTATATCCACACTTATGTATAAAGACCATACATACATTATTGCCAAAAAGTCATTTATTAATTCCAGATAGGAGTGAGCGATGAAGATCTGCATTGTGGGGGGAGGTTTATCCGGTCTGGTCTCGGCTCTCGAACTCGCCGGAACGCATCAGGTGGATCTCTTCGAGAAGAGGCCCATCCCGGGCGGCTGCCTTGGTTCGTACCGGATCGGAGATTACTGGATCGAGGAGTACTATCATCATTGCTTTGCCGGCGATGTCAGCCTGCTTGATCTCTTTGACAGATTACAGGTGACCGATAGGCTGGAATGGCTCCGAGGGTCCACCGGCTACTACGTCGATGGGATCGTTCACCCGCTCACCACCCCAATCGAGATCCTTCGTTACCCCCACCTCACACTCACCGAAAAGGCCCGCCTCGGCCTACTGACCTTGCGTTCACGGAGGCTTGATGTATCTGCGCTTGATGGCATTACTGCAAAGGAATTCATCCTGGAGAACCTCGGTCCCGGGATCTATGCCTCATTCTTCGAGCCGCTCCTAAAGAGCAAGTTTGGGGACCGTCGCGATGAGGTCTCTGCAGCCTGGCTCATATCCCGCATAGCCATCCGATCGGACAGGGGCGCAGGAGGCGAGCGCCTGGGATATCTAAAAGGAGGCTTCCAGCAATTCGTTGCACGGCTTGTAGAAGAAGCAACGAGAAAGGGCGCCTCGATCATGCTTGATACGCCCGTCAAAGAGATCCGGCGGAAGGGAGACGGCTGGGTCGTAGACGGGAGCGCTTACGACTGTGTCATATCGACTGTCCCCCCGCAGGTGACTGCAGAATTGGCCAATGTTGATATGAATCCGGTACCGTATCAGGGCGCCGCTTGCATGACTCTCGCTCTCGACCGGGATGTGACCAATGGCATATACTGGCTGAACATGAAAGATACAGCCCCCTACGGTGCTGTGGTCTCACACACCAACTTCGCCCCGCTCTCTTGGTATGGCGAACATATCGTTTATCTTGCATCGTACTTTACAAAGCGCCTCCCGGAGGGATTCGAGCAGTCAATGCTTCGCGATTTCTGCAGACGGTTCTCCGTCAGCGAAGACGAGGTGCACTGGCACCGGCTTGCCGTGGACCCATACGCAGGCCCGATCTACACAACAGGTCTTCGGGATCGTCTGCCGGCCTACGAAGAGCATGGGCTCTATCTTGCCGGAATGTTCAGCCCGCCGAACTATCCTGAGCGGAGCATGAATGGATCGGTCATCGCCGGGCAGGAAGTGGCAAAGAGAGTTCTTGCGAGGTACCCGGATGCGTGAGATCGAGGTAACTGCCGTCCTGCCGGTCTACAACGATCTCGCGGCGCTTAAGAGGGCTATACCAGAGTCGCTGGAGGCACTCGAGACAATCGCACCGGGGAGGTTTGAACTCATCGTCGCTGAGGACGGGAGCACCGACGGGAGCACTGAGTTCGTACGGGAATACGAGGCGAAAGATTCCCGGGTCCGACTTCTGCATAGCGACGAGCGGCTCGGACGAGGCCGGGCGCTTAACCGTGCGTTCGCCGAAGCGTCGGGATCGATCGTCTGCTACTACGATGTCGACCTCGCAACCGATATGCACCACCTCGCCGAGCTGATCGGGGCCATTCGGGATGGCTACGATATCGCAACAGGCTCCCGCCTCCTTCCAGAGAGCGATATCACCCGAAGCGGCGGGCGAGAGATTGCAAGCCGGGGCTACAACCTTCTCGTACGGACGATCCTCGGAAGTTCTCTCCACGATCACCAGTGCGGGTTCAAGGCGTTCCGGCGTGAACGGCTTCTCGCCCTGCTGCCTTCCGTGACCGCCGATCACTGGTTCTGGGATACCGAGGTTTTAGTGCGCGGGCAGAGGAGCGGCTACCGGATATGCGAGTTTCCCATACAATGGCGGCAGGGCGAGGGGACGACGGTGCGTAGAAAGGATGTAATCGAGATGGGAACAGCGATCGTGCGTCTCTGGTGGAGACTCCATGTGGAAAAAAATTAGCGCGATTGTCATCCCCACCCTGGTCGCAGTCGGGATCGTCGCCTACATGCTCTACCGTGTCTGGGATGACCTCCTGCTGACGCTTGAGCACGCCGTGATGCCCTTCCTCTTTGCCGCCATCGGGATCTGTGTTGCTGCTTGGATCCTTCGGGGGCTGCGCTACCGGTTCATACTGCAGGGGCTCGATATTAGAAAGAACCTCGGGTTCTCGACCGCCTGTATCTTCATCTCGCAGACGGCGAACCTCATTGTCCCCGCACGGCTCGGCGATCTTGTGCGGATGTTCATCCTCAAGCATGAGGACGACGCCACCTACTCACAGGGCTTCTCATCACTCGTCGTCGAGCGTGTCTTTGATATCCTCATGATCGCAGTGCTTGGTGCCCTCGCACTCCCGTTCATCCTGGCAGTTCTCGCTGTCCCCGACTGGTTCGTCACGACCATCGTCATCCCCCTCGCCGCAGGAGGAATCTTCTTTCTTGTGCTCCTCGGATCAGGGCGGGTAAAGTCCGAGAACAGGATCATCGTTGTCATTCAGAGGATGCTTGATGAGGTGAAGCAGGCCTCCCTCAACCCGCGGGCTCTCATCGCGCTCAGCGGGTCCTCGCTTCTCATATGGTTCGTCGATGTACTGGTCTGCTTTGCGGTCGTTCTGATGTTCCAGGAGCCGGTTCCATTCGGTGTCGTCATTCTTGCGATCGTCATCGGCAACCTCGTCAAAGCCGTTCCGATCACTCCGGGCGGGGTGGGGACGTACGAACTCGCTCTCGCACTAACCTTCGGACTTGCAGGAACACCGGCAGTCACGGCGACGTTGATCGCGGTCATCGACCACCTGACCAAGAATCTGGTCACGCTTATAGGGGGCGTCGGATCGATCTATTACTTCGGCGACTGGTCGATGGACCTCTTAAAGAAAGCCTTCAACCGCGAGATTGAGAAGGAGGATACGTTTGGCGGGTGAATTTTTCGTTCATGTGCTGCTCTGGCTTGCCGTAATCAAACTGCTCCAACTTGCCATCTGGCCGATCCTTGACCGCACCCTTGGCAACCTCGCGGCCGCCGCTGCGTATCCGGCGTCGGTCCTCCTCTTCACGTTTGTCTCCTGGTACTGCTGCCTGTTAGGCCTTCCAATTATTCTTGCCCTTCTTCCGTTCGTCGCTGTGATCGTCTACGCTGGAGCACGGCGATTCTACACGCAGGAGCGCCTGCGATCAGGGCTTTCATGGGACCTTCTCTTCCTGGTCCCGTTCCTCTTCATGCTTGAAGTGCGCTGGATCAACCCGACCATCTCCTATGCCGAGAAGTTCATGGACCACGCAATCCTCGCGTCGATCATGCGCGAGCCGGTCGTGCCGCCGCTCGATCCCTGGTATGCCGGAGGGACGCTGGATGTCTATTATTACATCGGCTACTGGATGACCGGGGCGCTTGGGCTTACGGCCGGGGTGCCGTCGACGGTCACGTTCAACCTCGCCCTTCCGACGGTACTTGGCCTCGCCGTCGTCTCGCTCTACGCCCTAGGGCACCTTCTCCTCGATCGCCACCAGTGGCTTCCGGTGCTTGCTCTCTTCATCCCGAACCCTTCCGCGATCTATCACATCCTGATCGGAGACACGTGGTTCGACGTCCTCTGGATGAGCACACGGACGATCACAAACACCATCAACGAGTACCCGATCTTCTCAATGCTCTGGGGCGATGTGCACCCGCACGTTATGAGTATCTTCAACCAGGGGTTCCTGCTCTTCCTCCTGGTCTTTGCCTATATGCGGTGGGGGACCCTCTCGATGCGGGGGCGTGCACTCCTCTGCGGGCTTGCCGCTCTCTCCCTCGGCTCCATGCCGGGGATCAATTCCTGGGATGTACTTGTCTATGCACCGGTCACGCTGGTCTTCGGCCTCCTTGTCTGGTGGCGCTATGGGAACCTTGCATGGGACAGGGAGAGATCCTGGATGATGCTTGCGGCGGTGCCGCCGCTCGCGATCCTCTCCTACCTCCCGTTCTATCTGCAACTCAACAGCCCCGGCATTGGGGGGATCGCGATCGTCCCGACACCATCCGAACCCGTAGAGTTCCTTCTGATCCACGGCCTCTTCCTTGCGGTGCTGGTCGCCTATTGCGCACCGGAGATCAAGCAGCGCCCCTACCTTCTCCTCGTCGCGGTGCCGTTCGTCCTGGCCGGCTACCCGGCTGCGGCCATCGCTGCCGTCCCGCTCATCTACCTCCTCGCCCGCCGCGAGTTTTCGACCGCCGATACCCTTGCCATCCTCGGGCTCGTGATCATCATTCTCCCCGAGCTCGTCTACCTTGTGGACAATATGGGGGAGACCTACTTCCGCATGAACACGGTCTTTAAGTTCTACCTTCCTGCCTGGATTCTTCTTGGCACGGCCAGTTCCGTCATCATCGGGAAGTGGCTCGAGAATATTGAGACCAAGCAGCGCATGCCCGCAAGGATAGATAGGGTACTACCAGTCCTCGCGGCGGGAATCCTACTCATTGCACCCTTTGCAATCAACGTCGACTTCGGCTACGGGAGCCACACACTTGATGGGGCAGCGTATCTTGAGAGCTCTCACCCAGGGGATGCGGCGGCGATCGCGTTTCTCCGGGAACTTCCCGGGGACCACGTCATCATCGAGGCGGAGGGGGGGGACTACACCTACTACTCACGGGTATCGTCGTTTACCGGTATCCCGACCATCATTGGTATGCCGTTCCACGAGTACATGTGGCGGGGAGATGAGGGACGCATACCCGAGCGGAGCGCTGACGTGCAGGCAATCTACGAAGAGCCGTCACGGACCCTCGACCTTGCGCGGGCATACAATGCCACGCTCCTATATGTGGGTGCTGAGGAGCACGACCGCTACAACGTCTCGATCCCAACGGAGACGCTTGAACTCATCTATGATGCCCAGGGTGTCCAGATCTACCGAATTCCCGCCTAACAGCGCTGGCCTGCATGCCGGGGAGGCAGGCATGAAAATGGTCAAACAGTTCCCTCTCTCGGAGGAGCATGATAACAAACCTTTATCACTCTTCCTAGTGACATAATAGAGCGCATTCGATCAGCTACGCTACTGATGAATGATGATGGAGCAGCATGGAACTGCCCCTGAAAGAGGTGAGTTATGGCAAAGGCATACGTAAAATTTGAAGTTCCGGAAGAGATCCAGAATAAGGCCCTTGAGGCCCTTGAGATCGCAAGAGATACCGGTAAGGTGAAGAAGGGATCCAACGAGGCAACAAAAGCAGTCGAGCGAAACATTGCCCAGTTGGTTCTCATCGGAGCCGATGTTGAGCCCGAAGAAATTGTGATGCATCTGCCGCTTCTCTGCGAAGAGAAACAGATTCCCTTTGTCTACATTTCAAAGCAGAACGATATCGGCTCCGCGAGCGGCCTTGAGGTCGGCTCAGCTGCGGCCGCCATCGTCAAGCCGGGCAAGGCAAAGGACCTCGTCGAAGAGATAGCAAAGCAGATTGCTGCGCTGAGAGAGTGAGTAAATTATGGTAGACGACGGAACGCCCGCAGAAGTTATCGAGATCATCGGCACGACCGGCATGCATGGCGAAGCCAAGCAGGTCAAGTGCCGGGTCCTCGATGGCCCGAACAAGGGGCGGATCATCACCCGCAACACCATGGGCCCCATCAGGGAAGGTGACATCCTCTCGCTGCTTGAGACCGAACGTGAGGCCAAGAAACTCTCGAGGCGGTAACCATGGTCGACAAATACATCTGCAGTTTCTGTGGAGAGCCCCTCGAGCCCGGTACCGGTAAGATGTTTGTCCGCAAAGACGGGACCGTTTACTACTTCTGCAGCACAAAGTGCCAGAACAATTACCGGCTCGGCCGGGTGCCCCGCCGTGTCGAGTGGACCGCAGCGGGACGCAAGGCACGTGGCAAAGAGTGATCAGCATGGATCGCACCTTTGTGATGGTCAAACCCGACGGTGTCCAGCGCGGACTTATCGGGGAGTTCATCTCCCGGTTTGAGGCAAAGGGGCTCAAACTCGTAGGGGCAAAACTCGAACGTCTCTCCAAGGAGAGAGTGATTGAGCAGTACCGGGAACACCTGGAGAAACCCTTCTTCCCGGGTCTTGCATCCTACATAATGAGCGGACCCTGTTTCCTGATGGCCTGGGAAGGGAAAGATGCTGTTGCGGTCGTCCGCAGGATGATCGGCGCCACAAATCCTGCCGAGGCTGCACCGGGCTCCATCCGGGGTGACTTCGCCCTTGATATCGGACGGAACGTGATCCACGCATCCGACTCCCCCGAGAGCGCCGCCCGCGAGCTTGGTATTCACTTCGCTCCCGATGAGCTGATCGATTACTCCCGGATCGACGAATCCGTTCTCTACGAGTAAAGAGTGAAACCGCCGAATGCCGGCGGAAAAACAACCTTTTTCACGAGCGTCCGGTCGGGCAGCGGCGCATGGGGCAATACCCAGATGCCAGCAGGAACTCCATCGTCCCACCGCACCCAAACCGCAAGCATTGCTTGTCGCACCGGCAACCCTGCACGCTAGAGCCTGCCGGTGGAAAAATCCTTGCCAAAGCCGATTTCCGCGGATAAAATAAAGAGCAACCATCCTTCTGCTAAACCACAACAGATAATATCGAATCCGCCGCATACCTGATCATCAATGGCAGATCTCCTGAGTTTTGCGCTGCTGAGTTTCTCTTCGATCATCATCGTAGTGAACCCGCTCGCAGCCACCCTGATCTTCGTCTCTCTCACCGGGACGCTGGATAAGGTTGCAAGACTCAAGATCGCAGGTGAGGCAAACCGGTTCGCCCTGATCATTCTGTTGCTCTTCGCCGTCGCCGGCGGCTGGATACTGCAACTCTTTGGGATCACCATCGAGGCATTCCGCATCGCCGGTGGTCTCCTCCTCTTCGGCATCGGCATGGACATGGTCTATGCAAAGACCTCACGGACGAAGATGACAGCAACCGAGAAGTACGAGAGGCAGGATGCAGACGATATTGCAATCATGCCGCTCGCTATCCCGATGATCGCGGGACCCGGGGCCATCACATCCGTGATCGTACTGATGAACGAGGCAATAGTGATGGGAGCTGCTGCCATTGCAATCGTGATACTCGCCGCCGTCACGGCAATCGGACTCACCTACGCCATGATGCAGCGCTCTGACGATATCGTCCGGCGCATCGGCCAGCGGGAGTACCGTGCAGTCAACCGGCTGATGGGTATGCTACTCATCGCAATTGCGGTCCAGTTCATCATTATAGGACTCAAAACCGCGTTCCCCATACTATCTGGAGGTACCATATGAAGTATCATGACCTAATACTTCCCGGGGTGGTCCTCGTCAGTACCTGCATTATCATAGCGGGGGCCCTCATCGGAGCACAGACGTTTGCAGTCCCTATCCCCTTTACCCCGTACATCATGGTGATACTCGCCGCTCTCGTCGTCATAGGGGCCACAATGCTTGTTCTCTCCAGCCGGAGCCTGGAGGTAGAGTCGCCGCAGCGATGACAGAGATAGCGCTTGCCCAGGTTGCCGGTGGTCGTGAGAACAGGCCTGCAATGCTAGGGGTCGTCGACAGGATGGCCAAAGAGGCCGCAACAGCCGGAGCGTCGCTCATCTGCTTTCCCGAGCAGTTCGTGACCGGGTGGTCCCCAAAGATCCCGAACGAGGCTGGAGAGCCCCTGGGCGGGCCGCTCACCACCACGTTTGGCGAGATCGCCGAGAAAAACGGCATAGCAATTGTCGGATCCATCATCGAGACTGGGCAGGGAGACCGTCCCAAGAATACCGTCGTGGTGCTCGGTCCAGACGGGGATATCCTTGCAACCTACGCAAAGATTCACCTCTTTTCTCCCGGAAGGGAGGACTGCAACTACACGGCGGGCGACCATATCGCGACCTTCGTCGTTGACGGGACGACCTTTGGACTTGCCGTCTGCTATGACCTTCGTTTCCCCGAACTCTTCCGCATTTATGCACTCGCCGGAGTCGAGTGTGTCCTGGTCCCCGCCGCATGGCCTTGCTGCCGGATTCACCACTGGGAGATCCTGCTCCCTGCACGGGCTCTCGAAAACCGTTACTACGTGGCCGGGGTCAACACAGCCCAAGGTCCAGATGGGACCTACTGCGGCAGATCGCTCGCCACAGATCCAGACGGCACAGTCATAGCCCGCGGAGGGGAGGGAGAAGAACTTCTCATGGCGAGGATCGACCCGACAAAGGTTCATGAATCCCGATTAAGCCTTCCTTCACTTTCAGACCGCAAAAGTGACCTTTATCAGAGACTGCTCTCAAAACTGTAGAGATATTCAATGCGGGGTGATCAGCACGTATCGCTCAGTCTCGCGACGGCAGGGCTCCTTATCGCCCCTCTCGTCACCACCATCGACCCAGTTCTGATCGCCGTCCTCCTCTTCGGCGTCTTCATCGGATCGCTTGCACCGGACGCCGACGCCGCCGATGCGGCAATATTTAACGGCCGGATCGGCGGGGTGAGAGGGAAGAAAGGACAGATTCTAAACGGCTTTGCGGTTGTACTTCCAATCTTCGGCTATACCATCAGGTACCTCATTTATTACCCACTGTCCCTGATATTCTCGCTGATCCTGCGGAAGAGTTACCATCATCGGCACCGGGGACTGCTCCACTCGCTCCCAGGTGTCGGGCTGACATCTCTCATCCTCACCGTATACCTGCTCCTCATCTTCACCTGGCTGGGTGTATCCCCGAGGTTCCTTCCAGCCTTTGGATGCGCGTTCTTTGCAGGGTGCATCCTCCACCTCATGGAGGACACCTGCACCCCGGGCGGTGTTGCCTGGCTCTACCCCTTCTCCCGGCGGCGGATAGCGGGCCACGTCAAGACACAGGGGAACCTGGAGGTTCGCCCAGCAGCCTTCACCATCGTACTTGCCCTGACGGCGGTCGGGATACTCATCGCGCCGCTCGTGACCACCGCATCACCGGAGGATCTCTGGTATCTTGCGCTCGCCGCCACCTCAATTCTCTGGCTCTTCTTCATACTCGTAAGCCGCGTCCGGCCGCAACGACGCCGATGAGGAGATTCGTGCGCGGCCCGGCCCAGGGCAAGGAACCATACCTATACGTATTTGGGCGATCAACGATTTTTTATGTACCATCTCGTCTGCGTTCATTGTGGTGCAACCTACACATCAGACCAGATAATCTATACGTGCAACCGTTGCGGACACCTCCTGACCGTTGAGTATGACCTGGACAGCATTGATGTCTCTAGGAGCGAGTGGAACCGGCGCCCCATCTCAGTCTGGCGCTATCGTGAACTCCTCCCGGTTCAGGGCGAGCCGATAACCCTTCAGGAAGGCGGCACACCGCTCTATCACCTAAAGAATATAGGAAAGGAACTTGGCCTCCCCGAACTCTACGCCAAACACGAGGGAATGAACCCGACCGGCTCGTTTAAAGACCGGGGGATGACCGTAGGTGTCAGTATGGCCTGGGAACTCGGGATGTCGACCGTCGCCTGCGCAAGTACCGGGAACACCTCTGCAAGCCTTGCTGCCTACGCGGCAAAGGGTGGCATACCCTGTGTCGTCCTCCTGCCCGCGGGAAAAGTGGCCCTCGGCAAGATCGCCCAGGCCCTGATGCACGGTGCCCGGGTCATATCCATCCGCGGCAACTTTGATAAGGCGCTCGAGATGGTACACGAACTCTGTATCAGCCAGGGCATCTACCTCTTAAACTCGGTCAACCCCTACCGACTGGAGGGGCAGAAGACAATCGGGTTTGAAGCGATCGATCAACTCGGCGGCGAGGTGCCCGACCGGCTGGTCCTCCCCGTCGGAAATGCAGGGAACATCTCCGCTGTCTACAAAGGACTTAAGGAACTTGAAGCCCTCGGGTTCATCGACCGGCTGCCGATGATGACCGGAATCCAGGCGGCCGGATCACAACCGGTGGTGAGAGCAATACAGCAGAACCTCGATGTGCTGGTCCCTGAGACCGCGCCCGAGACCGTTGCGACCGCAATACGGATCGGGGCCCCGGTGAACGCAGAAAAAGCGCTCGTCGCCATCCGGGCGACCGGTGGAACGGCAGCGGCCGTGACCGATGAGGAGATCCTTGCCATGCAGCGCGACCTTGCAAGAAAAGAGGGGATCGGGGTCGAACCCGCCTCCGCAGCCTCAGTCGCCGGAGTAAGGAAACTCGCCGAAGAAGGACTGATCGATAAGGATGAGCGGATCGTTTGTGTGGTGACCGGTCATCTCTTAAAAGATCCTGAAACAGTGATACGACAATGCGAGCCCCCCATCGAGATCGACGCAGACCTGCACTCGCTACTCTCTGTCTTGCGCTGATACTGATCTGCGCCCCGGCAGCGGCAGAGGAAGCCACCTTCCGGGTACTCCCGGGCGGCACTGCCTATGAAGCCTCGATCGTGGTCACGGGAAGCGAGCACACACTATGGAGTCCGGGAGTCCTCGGAGAGCGGGTGCCGCTCCAGGTCGAGGATCTGAAGGTGCTCGGTCCGGATGGCCCGGTCGAGTACCAGGACGCAGGTCGGGGTGTCATCACCTTCCCTGAAGGGAACTACACCATTACCTACCGGGCTCCCGTGAGGGACAACTACCTTGTTGCGGCGCTCGATAAGCCGTATGCCATAACTATCAGCCTCCCGGAAGGGTTTGATGTCAGAAATCCGCTCATTGGCATGATCAGTCCGGGAGGCACCATCTCATCCGGGCCAAACGGCACCACGGAGGTATCCTGGGATCAGATCGCGGTTGCAGAGGTTCGCTTCTACTCCCCCGAACGCGAGATCCTGCTCACCACCTTCGGCACCATATGGCTCACGATCGCGCTCGTCCTGCTCCTCCCCCTCGTCATATCATCGTGGAGGAGAGAGGGATGATCGATGTCATTGCCGCATCGTTCCTGATAGGCATCTCCGGGGCCGCGTCCCCCGGCCCCATGACCGCCTCGGTCCTCGGCCTTGGCGCGCGGCGACCGGCGCCGTTCGTTGCGGGGCTTATTGCGGGGCACGGCATTCCTGAAGCCCTTATGGTCGCAGCCGTAGCCTATGGCGTGCGCGATATCCCGCATATCAACCTCATTGCCCTTCTCGGGTCAGGGGTACTCATCGCGCTCGGGGTCGGGCAGTTCCTCCATGCAAATGAGAACGTCGTCGCGAAGGAGGAGACCGGGGCACCGGTCGTCTTCGGAATGGCCTGCACACTCGGCAACCCCTACTGGTGGGTCTGGTGGCTCACGTTCGGTGTCGGATTTCTTGCACTTCATCCGTCGTTCGTCGAGTTCTATCTCGGACACATCGGTGCGGATATTCTCTGGCTCGGGCTCCTTGCCATTGCAGTCTCACGGGGAGCAAACGTGCTCGGCCGCCATTACAAAAAAGTAGTGCAGGCGAGCGGACTCGCCATGGTTATCTTCGGGCTGTACTTTATTCTGACGATTCTTTCCGCTTGATGTCGATCCCGAACCGCTCGGCGTTGGTATCGGCGATCGCCTGGATCTGCGCGATCACGTCGTCACGTCGTGATGGCTTGAAGAGGTGCCGGAAACGCTTCTGTTTCGCGAGGTACTCCTCGACCGGCTTGCGCCTCACCTTCTTTGCCTTCTCGACCACGCCGTTGACCATCTCGTAGTTCACCCAGAGACCGGTATCGATGGCGAGCTTGGCCATGGCAAGCGTCTCGCCGGATTCAAAGCCCCAGCCTGTGCAACAGGGTGTGTGCACCTGGATGTAGCAGGGACCGGGGGTGTTGATAGCACGCTCAACCTTCTGAACGAAGTCGTTCGGATAGGCGATCGATGCAGTCGCGACATACGGCGCACCATGAGCGGCGAGGATCGCGGGCATATCCTTCTTCGGACGCGGGTTGCCAAGCGAACACGACCCGGCCGGGCTCGTTGTGGTGCTCGCCCCATACGGCGTCGCGCCCGAACGCTGGATACCCGTATTCATGTAGGCCTCGTTGTCATAGCAGATGTAGGTGATGTCATGACCGCGCTCGAAGGCTCCGCTGATACAGAGCATCCCGATGTCGAGCGTGGACCCATCGCCGCAGATGCAGACGACCTTCTCGTTGCGGCCCTGCTTCTTCAGCGCAGCCTCGATGCCCGATGCAACCGCCGCAGGGTTCTCAAAGAGCGAGTGGATCCAAGGAACGCCCCACGCGGTCTCCGGGTAGGGCGTCGAGAAGACCTCCATGCATCCCGTCGCGGCGACGACGATGACATTCTTCCCGGTTGCCTTGAGGATGAGCCGGGCCGCAAGCGCCGGACCGCATCCTGCGCACGCCCGGTGCCCTGCCGAGAAGAGTTCACATCCCCCTCCTTCTACCTCGGCCATTCAGAGCACCTCCGTCCGTAGTCCATAGAACATATCTCCTTTCCCCTTCTCAGCAAGGTCGACGATCGCAGCGATATCGCGTTTCCGAACGTCACGTCCACCGAGAGCAATGATGTAGTCGTAGACGGCCGCACCAGAACCATAGAGAGCCGCCTTCACCTCGGTGCCGACCGCACCGCCGTTACCTAGCGAGATGTTCTTGTCGAGCACCGCCACCGTCGAGACGCCGCTTAAGGCAGCCGCGATCTCAGGGGCCGGGAACGGCCGGAACGTCCGGATCTTTAAGAGCCCGACCTTTCGTCCTTGTTCGCGCATCTCGTCGATAGCATCCTTTACAGTGCCACAGATAGAGCCCATGGCGACGAGCGCGGTATCGGCGTCATCGAGGCGGTAACCCTCGACGAGAGCAGAGTAGTCCCTGCCGAAGTGCTCACCGAACTCGCGTCCGGCCCTGATGATCGCCTGCTTGGCCCGCTGCATCGCCCGGTCGATCTCGTAGCGGAACTCCATGTAGTACTCGGGTGTTGCATACATCCCAAAACTCAGCGGGTTTGCAGCGTCAAGCCTCTGGTATGGGGTGAACGCAGGCAGGTAGGCATCGACCTCTTCCTGGGATGGCATAGCGACCGGCTCGTAGGTATGCGAGAGGATGAACCCATCAAAGCAGACAAACGCCGGGAGGAGGATGTCATGGTCTTCACAGACACGGTACGCGATCATATGGAGATCGACCGTCTCCTGGTTGTCCTCCGCGTAGAACTGCATCCATCCGGAGTCACGCAGGGCAATCGAATCCTGCTGATCGTTCCAGATCGAGAGCGGCGCACCAAGGGACCGATTTGCAATGGTCATCACGACCGGCTGGCGCATACCGGCCACGTTAAAGCAGACCTCAAACATCAGGGCAAGCCCCTGGGAGGTCGTTGCCGAGTAGACCCGTGAACCTGCAGCGCTTGCACCAAGACAGGCAGAGAGAGCTGAAAACTCACTCTCGACCGTGATGTACTCGGCATCGAGCTCACAGTTCGCCACCATCTGTGCAAGATCTTCGACGATGTGCGTCTGCGGTGTGATCGGGTAGGCTGCGATCACCTGCGGGCGGCAACGTTTCACGATCTCGGCCACCGCATGTGACCCTTCCATAAACTCCAGCATTATTTCTCCTCCTTCTCCATCCGGATGCTTTTCTTCGGACAGATCTCCGCGCAAATGCCGCATCCCTTACAGTAGTCGAGATCTGGTTCAAATGTGCCTTCTTCCGTCTCGCGGACGCACCCTTCCGGGCACACCATAGCGCACATCCCGCATCTCGAGCACTTCTCAGGCTCAAACACCGGTTTGAAGACCCGCCATGCACCGGTCTTATTCTCAGTCGCCCGGCCTGGAGCCGCGACACACCCGACCCGCAGCGCCATTATGCAGCACCCCCGAGCTGGCGGTACGCGCGCTCTGCTGCTCGGACATTCTTATCGGCCATACTCCCTGAGAACCGATTGTGCAGTGCATGTTCAAGGGATTCGAACTTGATCTCACCGGTGGCCGCGGCGAAAGCGCCCATCAGGGTTGTATTGGTGATGGGCACGCCCAGTTCCTCGAGAGCAATGGTCGTCGCATCGATGGTATAAACCTTCACGCCTTCCGGGACCCGGGAATCGAAATCGGTTTTCTCAGTGTTGATGATAGCGACACCCCCTGATTTCATGCCCATAAAGACATCAACATCTCCAATCAGGGTTGGGTCCTGCACAATGATGTAGTCAGGCTCGTATATCTGGCTGCGCAGCCGGATTTTTTTATCACTGAAGCGGACGAATGCCTGAACAGGGGCACCTCGTCGCTCTACGCCAAAGGCCGGGAATGCCTGGGCATACATGCCGCCCTCGAATGCCGCAAAAGCAATGAGTTCAGCGGCGGTCACGGAACCCTGACCCCCTCTGCCATGAATGCGTAACTCTCTCAAACAAAAACCCCCTTTAAATGTTAATGATTAATAATATAAATAAACTGACACCCATCTGGACCCGTCGGAGTCGTGGGCATCTTGAAACATCCGTTGCCTCGCAGACACCATAACTTTTGCCGGTGGCAGGAGTCTGTGCAGGGGAGATATCGAGGTAAACCCAGTTCACTGGACATTCGCAAGCCGGCTCTTGAGATCCTCAGGGGTACAGTGCCGCACTTCCATCAGGGCTGATACGACTGCGTCGGAGAATACCAGCGCCGCTATCTCAAAGAGCGTCCCAAGCGGGGCAAACGACCCCGATATCGATCGGTACTGCCCGGTGAGTTGACGGATCTCAAAATCCCGTGGGATATCCGGGTTTTTGAACCGATCACTCCCGATCTCGACGATGCAGTCAGCTATGCGCCCGATATGTGAGTTGGGTGTTGATGTGATAAGACAGATCCTTCCCCCAATCTCTCTCGCGGTCTCGCAGGCATCCACAACCGACTGCGTCTCCCCTGAGCCTGAGACCGCGACAAGGACATCCTCCGGCCCAAACGCGGGTGTGATCGTCTCACCGATGACATAACTCTCAAACCCAAGGTGCATCAAACGCTGGGCGAACGCCCGTGCCACGAGGCCGGAACGGCCGGCGCCAGCGAGGTATATCCGTTTCGCGCTGAGAATCTCATTGAGGAACTGGTTTGCGCCCTCCTCATCTATAGAGCGTGCCGCCTCTTCGAGGCGCGACGTCATCATGAGCATAAGATCAGCGATACTGGGGCAGTCGAGCGGCATGCTTCGTGCGGATCCTCCGTTATTTCACTATACCCCTGCACCATATAAAGGAATACGAAGCCGGAAGGGTTCACCGCTCCACCGCGAGTCCGAGGATCCCGGTCGCACCCGAGAAGACATCGCGAGCGATCCGGGCGAGCCCCCGGGCCGCACACCACTCGTCATAGACGGTTACCTTTCGGGAGAGGAGGGCTTCCACACCAGGCGCAATGGCGGGCGCCATGGAGCCCGCGAGAGCGACTTTCGCCCCGGGGTTTAGGAGAAGCATCGCGGCGCATTCCATTGCGGCAAACATGGCCATCGTCTCCACCCGTAGATCCGGAGGCATCGTATGGTCCACGCCCGCATGGAGGAAGGCGTCGTTTGCGGTGGAGTCGCCATGATCAATCCGCCGGATAGCATCCACGTCAAGAGGACCGTGCTGCGTGCCGGGCGCAAAGATGCAGGCATCGAACGCGCCGGTGATCCGGCCGCCGGTCACAAGAAGGGTGACGGTGTTCGAACTCGCGTCGCAGACCACGACATCTTCACCGAGATTGTGAACAACCTCATACAGGATCCCGATCTTTTCCGGGCTCGCCTGGTGGGAGTATACCTTAAACCGCGGATCGGTCGGCGACCCACGGTGAAGCCCGGGAATGACGATGGCCGGTAGACCGCTCTCTTTGATCGCGTCGTAGACCCGGGTCCCGCCGCCGATGTGCTTGCCGGCCCCCTCCTGAGATACGACGCCACGGTTGCGAACCTTCCTGATATCGGTGATGGCCGAGATACCATCGCCCATTGAGTAGCAGACGGCGATACCCTCGATCTCGTCGAGGGGGGCGAGACGCTCAAGGTCTTCGACCGAGAAATTCCGGGCCTCCTCGCGAGAGATCTTAAATTCCGCACTTCCGCTGGAGAAACGCATCGCAGTAGTGCCGTGGTCGATGCCAATGAACATTATATTCCGTTACACCTCTGGGTGAAAGTAAGTTACTGGATCGTCCGGTACATTGAGACAGGAATCAGGCCGTCCTGGCCTGATACCGTCTCTTTGCGAACTCCACCGCGCCGACGATGACGAGACCGACGAGGAAGAAGACCCAGCCACCGGTCAGCATATCACCGGCCGCAGCCCCTTTATCCCAGAGCATCCTCGCCGAACCGAGCATCAGCCCCGTAAGCAGCGCAAGCATCGCCCCCGGATAGGTTGCAAGGAGGTACTTGAGGGCTTTGGTGAAGAGGAGGAGCCCCACAACACCGCCGGCGATATAGGAGATGATCTCGGGGAGCGAGAATGACCGGAGCGCCGCAAGCATGAACTCGTACTGGTTGAGGACGAGGGTCATGTAAGCCCCTGAGATCCCGGGGAGGACCATGGCGCAGAGCGCCACCATTCCGGTGAAGAAGAGGATCGGGAGGGAGTGACCTATATCAAGGTGACCGAGGCCCCCGAGGAGGTAGCCGGCGCCAGTCCCGACGATGAGGTAAGCGACGGTGGCTGCATTCGGAGAACGGATCTCGAGGAATATAGCCACCGCAGAAGCGAGGATCAGGCCAAGGAAGAAGGAGTAGGTTGCTACCGGGTAGTCGGAGAGGAGGGTAAGGATCACCCCGGACATCAGAAGGAATGCAGTGCCGATGCCGGCAAGGAGAACGATGAGGAACGGGATGTCAATCTTCTCGATATCGGCCCGGAAAGATCTAAAATCGCCTCGAAAGAGGTGCTTTACCGAGGCAGGGTCGATACTCCCGATGGCCCCGACCAGCCGCTCATAAATTCCTGTAATAAGAGCGATCGTCCCACCTGACACTCCAGGGATGACATCGCAGGCCCCCATCGCGAGACCGCGCAGGTAGATCCCGGCATATTCCCGGAGGCCCTGTCCCCGGTTCATGACCCAACTCCCCGGGATTTTATGCAGGCAATATTATCACTACAACTGACGGAGAGTTGTGCGCCCAAGGCAGCCAAAGAACGCCCGATCTCATTCAGGATGTGTACCACTCTCAATTCAACTACTCCTTATCAAACCTATATAGATGGACTCACGACAAATATGCTCCCATTGAGAGACGCCAAATCGTAGAATGACTCACGTAGAATGACTCATCCGCGAGCATTAACCTTTCCCCACTCACAGGAGTTCGGCGTTCCCGCATGAGAGGCGCTTTTCGCTGCGAAAGGAGGAGGAGAAGAGAGTAAGACACACCACATCCCATCACCGCTCCCTGCTCCTTTCACCTTCCTGCAGGACTCACGGCAACCAGGCTTCGAGGCTTCGCTCTCCGATTCGGCCGACCGACCGAACGCTGATGGATGAGTGGTCTCATCCAGTAACCCTATAGCATGGGAGAGATACTATTCTATGATGTTCTGTATCGTAACGGGTGGTGCCGGCTTCATCGGTTCCCACGTCGTCGATGCTCTGGTCACGGCGGGGAACGACGTACTGGTCATCGACGACTGTAGCGCAGGCACCGAGAAGAACCTCGCACACCACGCAGCAAGCGGAAAGGTCACCTTCATCAAGCAGAACCTGCTCGATGATGGCTGGCAAGAGCGCTTCCACGGAGCCGACCGGGTCTACCACATCGCTGCAGATCCCGATGTGCGTCAGAGCGCCGTAACCCCGGACTCGCAGTTGCGAAACAACGTCATCGCCACGTACCGGGTGCTCGAGGCAATGCGGGCATACGATGTTCCGGAACTGGTCTTCACCTCGACCTCAACCGTTTACGGGGATGCCGCTGTCATCCCGACACCGGAGACCTACACACCTCTTGAACCGATATCCGTCTATGGCGCGACGAAACTTGCCTGCGAAGCGCTCATATCCGCATACTGTCACTCGTTTGAGATGACGTCGTGGATCTACCGGTTTGCAAACATCATCGGTGAGAGGAGCGGGCATGGGGTCATCTCCGACTTCATCAGGAAACTCCGCGAGAACCCGCAGGAACTCGAGATCCTCGGCGACGGGAGACAGACTAAGTCTTACCTGGAGGTCAGAGAGTGCGTCCGCGCCGTCCAGTTCGGGATCGAGCACTCGCATGACCCGGTCAACATCTTCAACATCGGCTCAGAAGACTGGATCGACGTCGTCACCATCGCTGATATCGTTGTAGAGGAGATGGGTCTCTCCGGTGTTCGGTACCGGTTCACCGGCGGCGCTCGCGGCTGGGTAGGCGATGTGCCGAGGATGCAACTCTCGGTCGAGAAACTCAAGGCTCTTGGCTGGAAGTGCAACACTACATCAGAAGAGAGCGTGCGCACAGCGGTCCGCGCCATGCTCGGGTAGGGGAGGGCGACAACCCAATCAATCTACTTCAATAACAGCCAAATCTACATTTCAGGCACCATCAGAGATGCATAAGGGATTTACATGAAATACATAGTCATTCTCGGGGATGGCATGGCGGATGAGCCGCTTGCCGAACTGGGGGGTAAAACGCCCCTTGAATATGCAGATACACCGAATATGGACAGGATCGCCCGGGAAGGCCGATCTGGAATGCTCCGAACCGTGCCGGATGAATTCGAGCCGGGCAGTGACGTCGCGAACCTCTCCATTCTGGGCTACGACCCCCGCATATCCTACACCGCGAGGGGACCGCTCGAAGCGGCCAGCATGGGGATCGAACTCGAGAATGGAGAGATGGCCTACCGGTGCAATCTGGTCACGATCCTGGATGGCATGATGGTGGACTTCAACGCCGGGCATATATCCAGCGCCGAGGGTGCTGAACTCCTCCGGGACCTTGACGCTCAGCTTGAGGGTGTCAGAGTCTACCCGGGGGTCGGTTACCGGAACCTGATGGTGGTCCCGGGAGCGTGCGGCTCCGTTACCACCGCCCCCCACGATATCGTCGGTAGATCCATCGAAGATTACCTCCCAAGGGGGGGCGACGCCGACATCCTCCTCGACTGCATGGAGCGGTCACGGGCGATCTTTGCCGACCACCCGGTCAACCTGCGCCGCCTGCGGGAGGGGAAGGCACCGGCCACCGAGATCTGGCCGTGGAGCGGCGGGAGGAGGCCGTCGCTTACACCCTTCCATGAGAAGTACGGCCTTACCGGCGGGATGATATCAGCAGTCGATCTCCTCTGCGGGATCGCCCATCTTGCCGGAATGGAGGTGATCCACGTCCCCGGCGCCACCGGGTTCCTCGATACGGATTATGAGGCCAAGGCCCGATACGCAGTCGATGCCCTTGACCGCCTTGACTTCGTCTACATGCACGTTGAGGCCCCTGACGAAGCAGGGCATATGGGAAGCGTGGAGGAGAAGGTGCGGGCGATTGAGCGGCTCGACGAAGCGATCGGGATCATCCTCGACCGGCCCGACACGACCGTTGCGGTCCTTCCCGATCACCCCACACCGATACGATACAAGACCCATACCAGAGATCCGGTACCTTTTGCGGTGCTCGGGAAAGGAAGAGACGAAGTCTCGAGATTCTCTGAAAACGAGGCACGGGAGGGATCGTTTGGACTCATGCAGGCGACGGACTTCCTTACTCGGCTCTTCTCAAAGTAAACTTCCCTGCAATCACCCGAACCCCATACCATTTTTGTATGTAATCTCCTCGTCAACCGCCCATCAGGTGTGATACGGGGATTCAAGAGGGACAAGGTAGCCATGCAGCACCTGGGGGAGGCCGGCGCTGCCTGTTCGGGCATGAGTTCGCTCGGTCCGATGGTCTACGCCATCGGGGGTTCCAACATGGGGATGTGACCGGGCTGCGGCGGAGGTGCTCGGGGACCAGGAGACGGTGCTGTTTTGCGCCGGCAAAAAACATCGAGGCAAGCGTCCGGGAGGGATGAAAGGCAGGGGAACGCAGGACTTCTCAGAGTTGAGATGCGCCCACGATTATGGTTTTTCCGTTAACATTGTCGCGCTCCCCAGGAGAGTGAAACCCCACATCCCATATCGATGCTGCGACTTTCAGGTGCACGCTTCATGAAAAAAATGCCCGCCGATATCGTCCCACCTCATTGTTGAACCCATCTCGGCGGCCAGATGGCTGAAGTCAGACATCTGTGGCATCGATTTTCTAATATATCGGCAGTAATGTCACAAGAAAGTGATCAGAGCCGAAGCATAATATATATTTTTCTCAAAAGTGTCCAATAATAGTAATAAGGAAATAATGTAAAAACAACGATATTTTTGATCATAATTAGATTATAAATGATATAATCTGATATCCATTCATGGAAGAGCATAAATACGAGAAGTTGCGAATGTAATACTGAGGGGAGACCCTCTACGAGCCTTCTGGAGACAGATGCAGTCTCCAGAGGGGATTCCAAGGAGATGATGCATGAAGAAGACTCAAATTCTGGTACTGACACTATCCATGATGGTAGCTTTTGTTGCACCAGCACTGGCAGCCCAGAACCAGGAAGTCTCCCAGGGATCATATGATGCCGTTGTATACATCAACGGCACAAAGATCCTTGCAGAAGACAGCAACGGCCAGTTAATCAGCAGCGGAACTGCGGGAATTGATGACAGCAACGTCATACAGGCCGCAGTGAAGGCTATTAGCAATGGGACAGTTGTCCTGCAGGCCGGAACCTATACCCTGAACAGCCCGGCTAAGATCAGGGTATCAAACCCTGGGGCTGACATAGAAGACCCATCCGACGGGGCAAAGCCCTACAAGGCGCACTCCATCCCCGGTCGGATCAACTTCGTCGACTTTGACTTCGGAGGCGAAGGTGTTGCGTACCACGACACCGAAGCAGGCAACCAGGGCGGCTACACCTACCGCACTGACAATGCCGATGTCGATATCGGTAAGAGAGACGGTGTCAACACACCGGTCGTCTCACACACGTACGCTGGAGAGTGGCTCCAGTTCTCCGGGGTACAGGTAGCTGAGTCCGGAACGTATTCTGCGACGTTCTACACCAGCACCACACAGGACCAGATGTCCTTTAAGGTACTGGTCGATGGAAAAGAAGTCTCCACAGTCACGGTCCCCAACACCGGCAGCTGGTACACGTTTGCCCCCACCACGGTGAAGATCCCGCTCACCGCAGGAGTGCACACGATACAGGTTGCCATGGAGACCGGGTGGGCCGACATGGCCTACGTCGAGTTCGCAACCAATGCACCTACGCCCACGCCCACGGCCACACCGACCGTGACGCCGACGCCCACTGCAACGGCGACACCAAAGCCAACCCTGACGCCCACGCCAACACAAACCCCATCCGATGGGGTAAAGCCCTACAAGGCGCACTCCATCCCCGGTCGGATCAACTTCGTTGACTTTGACTTCGGAGGCGAAGGTGTTGCGTACCACGACACCGAAGCAGGCAACCAGGGCGGCTACACCTACCGCACTGACAGTGCCGACGTGGATACTGGCAGGCGGAACGGTCTTGATGTCCCGGTCGTTGCCCACACCTATGCTGGAGAGTGGATCCAGTTCTCCGATGTGCAGGTAGCCAAGTCCGGCACCTATGCAGCCACCTTCTACACCAGCACCACGGAAGATAAGATGTCCTTCTCGGTGCTGGTGGACGGAAAGAAGGTCGCCACGGTCAATGCGCCCAACACCGGCGACTGGTATACGTTTGCACCCACCACCGTCCAGATCCCACTCACCGCTGGAAAGCACACGGTGCGGGTCACCATGGACACCGGGTATACTGACCTTGCGTATGTCGAGTTTGCGACTGAAGCACCCACACCCACGCCCACAGCCACACCGACCGTGACGCCGACGCCTACCGCAACGGCGACACCTAAGCCAACCCTGACGCCGACACCAAAGCCGACCCAGACGCCAACACCAACCCCCAGCGACAAGGTCTACGGAGCGGATGCAAACCCGACCGGAAACCCCATCGGCGGCGGTGAAGGGTATACAGAGATCATCAGCCGAAACGACCCGCGTGTGAAGTACATCGTCGATACGCGGGATGAACTGCTCTCGGCCCTCAAGAACGCACGGTCCGGAGATGTTATCTACGTCGAAGGTAACGCGAACATCGACATGAGCGGCTACTTCAACGTTGGAGTGCCGGCCGGCGTGACCATCGCGAGCAACCGGGGCGAGGACGGAGCAGCAGGAGGGCGGATCTACCAGAAGCGGCTGTCCAGCGACTCAAAATCTCCGGACCTTCGGCCAATATTCATTACCAAAGGCTCTGGAGTGAGATTTACCGGTCTGCGCATAGATGGACCGGACACCGGAGTGAGCGTCTCGGAGTGGCGCGCTGGGATCCGTATTGAACACCCGATGGCCGAGATCGACAACTGTGAGATCACCGGCTGGGGTGGAGCCGCGATTGTCTTCTGGGGCACAGGATCTGCAAAGGATATGAAAGACGGCGGATATGTCCACCACAATTATATCCACCATTGCCAGGGATCGGGCTTTGGCTACGGTGTCGTCACCTATCTCGGATCCGTCTGCCTGATTGAGGCGAACTACTTCGACTACACCCGAC
>Ga0134094_1000214_pt1 | contig 79436 bp, 73 predicted proteins | sample 5_1taG_FD_94458 | JGI IMG/M metagenome (GOLD analysis project Ga0134094, IMG submission 94458) | Switchgrass degrading microbial communities from high solid loading bioreactors in New Hampshire, USA - 5_19_20_110_A1 metaG | ecosystem: Engineered > Bioreactor > Semi-continuous > Anaerobic >... | reverse complement strand
CCGTAACCAGAATCTGACCATCCCGGCTGAAAAGAACCGGTTCGGCCTGGTTATCCGGCGCGTTAAGATGTGTGATCTCCCCGGTTTCGAGGTTCCACAATTCAGCCTGTCCATCGGTTCTATCCGATGGGCTGCGCATCAACCAGGGCCACTGTAAGGCTGTACCGTCCGACCGTTTCTCAATGGGCGGCAGGCTGATCTTGCGCAGCAGCCCCAAGGTTTGCGTATCATAAATCCAGACTTCCTCATTCTTATTGATCAGCACGGCCATCTGCTGTCCATCCGGCGAAAAGCTCATCTGGCTGGCCAGTTTCAACCCGTCATCAAGAGAAGCAGCGCGCAACTGCTTGCCTTCTGGCACAGACCAGAACTCCACGGCGTTGCCGCTGCCAAAGACGAGCTGGTCGCCGGCGGGCGAAAACGCCAGCCCGCGCGGCTGTGGATAGTCGTCGTACCATTCAAGCTCCGGCAGTGAGAACAGATCGCTTTTGGTAGTGAAGGCCAGCTCTCCATTCTGCGTGTTCCAGACCAGCACGACGCCTTGATTGGTCAGGGCAGCCAGCCAGCGCGAGTCTGGGCTGAAGATCCAGCGCAAAATTGTTCCGCTGGTGCTTTCCAACACCCGAGCAACGGTCTTGGTCGCCGGTTCCCAAAGAGAGATACTTTCCCATCCGACCGCTAGAAGCCGTCCATCCGGGCTGTAGAGGACACGACTGTCACTGTCGGTGTAACCTTCCATAAATAGGCGGCGGGCAAAGGGATCGATCTCGTTCTTGCCCATCTCCGTGGGAACAAACCGGCCGGTTTGCAGATCGTATGTCTGTTTGGGGCTGTCTTTGACATTGACGATCAATGCCCGGCCATCACCCGAATACGCGACTGCCTCGATATCATTGGTGAACCCGGTCACCACGCGCAGAAGCTTTCCGCTGGAGGGATCCCAGATACGGATCGTACCATCTTCGCTGCCTGTGGCAAGTTCCCTCCCGTTTGGGCTGAACGCAGCCCCGCTGACATCCCCACCGTGGCCCTCCAGCACAAAGCGAATATTACCGCTTGGCAATTCCCACACATACACGCTGTGATCCACCCCCGCGGCGACCAACCGGCTGTCCGGGCTAATGGCCGGCGTGCCGATCGAATAGATCAAATGATCCGCATCGTTTTCCGTGCCAGGGAAGGTCAATTCGTACCGTTCCTCCGCGACGTTCAGCAAACACAGATGCTTCTCTTGATAGCTGGGGAGGTAGAAATAGCCACGGATGACAGCGTAATGGTTGTCGGGCGAGAAGACCATGTCTTCGACATTCGAAACACCGCATACATCGCCGTTGTTCTGCTCCACCAGGCGCGCGCTGGTCAGATCGTAGATGGGTCTTCCAGCCGCGCCGCTCAAAGAGCCCAGCTTGCCGTCCGGGCTGAGGATGATATCCACTCCCGGCCCAACGCCGGCATAGATCAACCCGATTTCCTCTTCCGTGGCCGCCTTAAATAATCGTACCCGGTAGGGCTCTGCCTTGAGAAGGATTTCTCCATCTGGCGAGCGCATCACCCAGTCCATTTCGCCTTTCCCCAATGCGCCAATGCGGATGGGTTTCAAAGGAATGGGGGTGTTCGTCGAAGTCAGGGCAGGCGTCCGGGATGGCGTTGGAGTAGACGAAGGACTGCTGGTTGGCGACGTGGTTGGGGTTACCGTAACGGTCACATGAACCTGTGTTGGTGCAGGCAGGGTTGAGCGGGCGCAGCCAGCCAGGAGAAAAAGTAGCAGCAATGCGAGCTTTTGAATGTCCAGCGTAAGCCTGTTCATTCTCATCCCAGTCCTATTCCGTCGTTGACCGTATAAACCATTCCTGGTTTTCGACTACCCAGCCCTCAGTCGGCCCGCCGTTTTCAGACCAATCATACAACTCGATTTTCCACCAGGTGCCTTCACTGTTTTTCACCGGGCCATCCTTGATGGTCAGGTAGAAGGGTCTATCCAACTTGCGGAGCACAGCTTCCGAGGTGGATGGGCCAGCGCGCATGTTGAGCGGCGGAGTATAGCCTTTTTCGGTCAGAATGTAGACATCGCCAACCCGGAATGCCAGGGCATCGGTCGGCTGCCCGCCGGGCAGGACGAACAGGCTCGTCCAGGCTGGCGCGGCGGGTGGGTTTGTTTCTAACATTTCGATCCAGGCTTGATCGGTCAGCCGGTTGGTGCGTGGTTGGGTAAATTCGTAATAAGAAAACACTCCGCCCTGGGCGATTTCCAGTTTTCCCTCCAGTGGCACGGCAACGTAAATTCGGTTGAGATAGCCTACACCAGCTTCCAATACGCTATCCTGGTAGCCTGACACCGCCGCAATGACAGGAAAGGGATCCATTTCAGGGGGATTATCCGTGTACAAACCGTGGTCCTTACAATCTTTCAATTCCAGGCAGGTTTGTATGACGCCATAATCTTCCTGAGTTAGCGCCTCGCCTTTCAGTTCTCGTTCTGCGATCTCCCCAAACTTATTGAAGTATTCAGCCAGGTTCCCTAATTGGTGATGGTGATTGTAAAAGATGAGAGGCGGCGTCCAATCATTGCTGGAAGGAGTTTCCCCCCATCCTTTATCATCCCAGGTGGCGATGTAGGGCGAAAGACCCTCATAAAGTGATGCCGCTGGATAGGCCAGGCGATAGAAAACATTCGGGTTGGGCTCTACGTAAGCTGGAGCCAGACCAGAGGTGGGCGGGCCGCCGCCCCCTTTGCCTTCAGGCATCTTGGCGTACAAAACAGTATCGTGTTTTAGCTCAGCCCAACTGCCTAACAGTGAATTCACATCCTTGTAGCCCCAGGCAATGGTGCGCATATAGGGTGGAAAGCTGCTGTCCTTGGGGGACACCTGCGGGCGGAAGGCATACAACCAGGCCGAGTAGAAACGATTGTGCCACTCCGCTTCGGGCTGCTCGTTGACGATCTTCCGAACAAAGTTCATCTGTTCAGAGAAATTTACGTAGCGGGTTTCACCGGCGGCATCCAGCGCTTCCAGAGCCTGCGGGGACCCAAACGCAGCGGCGACGTCCAGCCCGGAGGGGAAGCCGCGCGGTTCCTGAAGGGTTCCCACCTTATCAAAGATCATGTTTTGGAAAATAAAGCCATCCAGGGTGAAGCGCTGGCCCATAAAGCGCCAATCGCGTGAGGCTTCTTGCGCGGCGCTGAAGCTGGCGAAAGTCGAATCGATCTTCGGCGCGGGGAGCTGCTCGGTCTTTCCCAGGAATTCTTGCCACTGGTTCTCATCCATCAAGTCTGAAAGAACGGGAACCGGTCCAAAGACTTGCTCCATCAGCGCATTGATTTCGACCGGGCCTGGGTCATCCGAAGGGCCAACCATGAAGTTGGTGATGTGATAAAGGTCCAGCCATACCTCGTAGGCGGGTACGCCGTTCACGTTTGCTTCGCGCTGTGCCAGCGTCATGATCAGCGGCGCCCGGCTGGGGACAAGCTCAGGAACATCCGGATTCTTGAACTGAAAAGCCACGCGTCCTAACCAAGTCATGCAGCGGAAGTAGGCTTCCAACGCTGGGATTCCAGAGTAGTGACTGACCGGACGGTATGCGCCGTAATCATCCTCAAGTCCGGGGATCAGGAGTGAGTCCTGTTTGCCGCCGTACTGCATGATTTGCACAATCTGCAGGGCGATTCTCGCCTCCACCTGCGAGTCAAGTGCTTTCTCTGGGTACAGCAACTTGAGCGCCACAGCCAGGTAGTTTTTGGCCAGTTCTACATCTTTGCTCAAGGGCTGGCCGACGGTGGCTTCCACATATTCACTGACCTGGCTGTATTCCGCCTCTAGTAAGCGACCAAGCACCGGGCGCAGATACTGTTGATCCAGCGTTGCCAGCAGGTCATCGAACGTTTTATGCAGCGCGTGATAGGCGGCATCGGTGGTGAGGTAATAGGGCTGCCCATAGTGAGTGGAGACGGTCCGCCGCAAATCCTTGAACTGCCTGTCGCCGGACTGGATGACGACAAACCCGTTCTGGCGCAGAAATTCCTTCTGCTGCGCGGTCAGCCCCTGGATCACCGCAAAGTTGCCCAACTGATCGAACTGGATCGGGAGTGTATCCAGCTTTCCTCGATACGGCACGGGCTGGAAGGCCTTCAGCGGAACATCAGCGAACGGTTGTCCCTCCTGGATCGAAAAATCGATGGGTTGGGAGAGCGGTGTCTCAGCCGGGTGGCCGGATGTTGCGCTTTGGGTTGGAATGAGCGTGCTGGTTGGGAGTGCCCGTATTGGAGATCGTTGGGTCGCTGTGGGTTCGGTTAGAACGCTGATGTTGGTGGGCTTCGTCACTGCCGGACGGGCCTGGCAGGAGATCAAAATCACCGCCATCAATAGTGGGAGCAGTCTAGATGCGCGCATGGTGTGACTTGATTGATCGTGTTTTCGCAGTCGATTAAAAACCGATTTGAAACACATAAACGACCCCCTCTCGGGTGGGAAGATAACGGTAGACGTTCCAAGGAGAATGCGAGTACCCATAAAGATACCCCCTGGTCAGACGGTACGGGTCACGCGAATGGTGCAGCGAACGGACTCTTCCATTCTAGCCGGAAACCGGATACAGACCATTCATTACGGGTACTGTCATTTAGACGTCGAATAGCGTTGTTCTGTTCCAATTTATGTGACAGGAAAACTTGGGTTGTTGTATTCCTGCTTTTTGTACCACGAGGAGAGAATTGTTTTTCATAAATTCATCCCCAGAGCCGGGAACTCAGGGGAGTAGGCCATATCGTTGTTGGTCCCTTTGCCCAGACGGGCAAGCAGAACTACCTGAGAGGCGTTCGCAGGGGTAATGGGGCATTGGCAGTCGGAATGGAGGTTCCTTCACCTACCAGGGGGGTCGTTAAAAATTGGTTGGGCGAAGGGGAGTTGTCGGAGCAGGTGTGAGGGTTGGTATGCGGGTCGAAGCAGGCGGCCTCGTCATTGTGATCGTGGCTGAGGTTGCCGGCAGAACGGTGGCGTGGAGGTTGGGGGAAGCAACACTGTGGAAGGGGGGGCATGGTTGGCACAGGCGATGCGCCAGCACAGGCGGGGAGCATCACCAGACCCACAACGCGGAAAAGAAATGAGATTGTACGGACAAGGAAGGAATTCTTATTGGGTGGGCTGTGACCAGTGGTCAGGAATGAGTTTTAGAAAGTGCTGATCAGTGACATTCGTGAAGATGTCACGGTTTATTGGTAACGCTAATTATCTTTATGTCAGGTAGTGAAATTCTTAGACCAAAGGGAGTAAAGTGCTTTTTAGCTTATCCAGATCTCGCGAAACAATATCCCACACGATTTGCAACTTCACCTGGTCGTATCCGTGAACGATGATGTTTCTCGTCCCGATCATGGAGGACCAAGGGATCTCAGGATGCGCCTCCTGGAATTCGGGCTCTATCCGATTGGCGGCCTCACCCAGGATCACGAGGTTGAACATGATCGCATCCTGAGTTTTCTCATCAGCAAGAAAAGCTTCATAGTTTGGCGTTGCATAGGCATGGATGGCGTCAATCGCCTGAAGCATGTCTTGTAGGAGATCCTTGGTGTCCTTCATAGCGCGATGGCGTCTTCTTGAATGTTTTTCACGAATTCTCGATCACTGACCTGCGGTAAGGTAGAAAGGGGAACCACATCCACCGGTACCCCTAGAAGCTTTTCTGCTTCGTAACAGAATCCGCCAATTCCAAACAACGAAACACCTTCCTGCATCTCCACCAGGAAATCGATATCGCTTTTCGCCGTGGCTTCACCGCGCGCGGTCGAACCGAATACATATACTTTCGTGATGCCGTGTTTTTCGGCGATCTGCTTGAGTTGGGGAGCGAATTGGCGGAGCAATTTGTAATTCATGTTTTTACCTAATATGATTATACATGAAAGCTGGTTTGGTTAGGTTTTGATTCCTGCACGTGTGGTGTTGGTAGAATTTGGTTCGGGAAAATCAATCTATGTACTATGGAAAATCGCGGAGGAGATCAAAAATGGCTGAACGAGATATTGGCAAGGAAATCCTGGATGGTATTCGCGAAATCAAGGCGCATAAGGCAGGAAAGAAGCATTCGCGGACGAAGCAATTGAAAGATCCTGCGCCGCCACAAGTTATCCGTCAGCGGCTGAAGCTGTCGCAGGCAGCCTTTGCCGGCTTGATGGGCGTGAGCCTGCGTACCATCCAGGATTGGGAGCAGGGGCGGCGCAAGCCCAGCGGGCCAGCAGAAGCCTTGCTGCGGATTGCCGATCAACGCCCGGATGTTTTCTTAGACCTGTTATAGATTACCAGTCCTCTTATCATAAGAGGCTTACCTTTGCTGAGGTAAGCCTCTTGTTTTCCAACGATCCAAATATTATCGAATTTGCCAGACCAACGCAAATTGATAATGCCATTCTTTACCTGGAAGCCGGCTCCTGAAGTTTGAGGCGATTTCCTGATAGAGCCCACCAACGAAATCATAGCAGCGGAGATGGTGGAGCAAATTATTTCTCCCATTGGCATCTCCTCGAACCACACCTTTGGTTCTTGACCATCTCATAACCGAGAAGTAAGGAGACTGCGATGTCTTGGGTAGATTCAAATTATATTTCTTGTGAAGGGAACGTGTTGCCTTGTTGAATAGGGCGAAATCCGCTTGCTGATAGGCAGTATCTTGTAAGAACTGTTGTGTTGAATCTCATTGCATGGATTTGATTCGCCACCTTTACAGCATCCACCTCGAATAACCCACCAATTACCGCAACCCGCCATTCTGGATGATGTTCGTGCGCTGCAAGTAAATACCAATGCATATCTTCTGAAAAATTGCGATGATCATCGTAGTGGAAAACAATCTGGGCAGCTCCGTCCGCGAATTTCCCATAGTAGTTGAAAGCATAATTGCGCAGCCATAAGAACCGCGTTTCCTCCGCAGAACTCACCACAGAATTCATGTTCGCTAAGGATTCCTCAGAAAAGGCTTCATGAGAAATCATTTCGCATTGGATATCCCAAATTTCTTCTAACGCATTATCAAGATCAAATACCCGGTCTGGCGTCCATTTCGATTGATCGGGTTCTGCGATTACCACCAAATCAAAATGAAAAATTGGAAAATGTGTTCCCTGGTCATCTGTTACCAGGATGCCATTGTGAAACGATCGGTTCTCGGTGCGTTCTTGATTTTTTCTCTCTACCATATAAGTTTTCTTCGCTTTCTAGAGTTTGGAAGCGTTATTGTAAAACATGCTATCGGGTAGATCTTTAAGAATTTTGCAAGGAATATTGTCGTATTTCGAATGAAACTTCTTGGTGCAAAGAGCAAGGAAGGATTAAGACACTTGTAGAAATGTGGATACAATAAGCCTATCGTTTACGGCTTTGATTGAATCAATCAAAATTACCGAACAAGGAGAAAGTTTCCACCATGGAATATCGCCTCTTAGGCAAGTCTGGCCTGAAAGTTCCTGTTCTTACCCTCGGCACGGCCACGTTTGGTGGCAAAAACGATTTCTTCAACGCCTTCAATACCACCGATGTGGCAGAGGCGACCCGCCTGGTGGATATCTGCCTGGAAGCGGGCCTCAATATGTTTGATTCCGCAGACGGCTATAACCGCGGGCAAGCCGAGCAGGTGCTGGGTGAGGCGATTAAAGGCCGGCGCGACCAGGTGCTGATCTCCACCAAAGCCACCTTCCGCAGCGGTCCTGGGCAGAATGATGTCGGCTCCTCGCGCTTCCACCTGATCCGTGCCGTGGAGGGCAGCCTGCAGCGTTTGCAAACCGACTATATCGATCTATTCCAACTTCACGGCTTTGATGCCCAGACCCCGGTAGAGGAAACCCTACGTACCCTGGATGACCTGGTGCAAGCCGGAAAAATCCGCTACATCGGCTGCTCGAATTTCTCTGGCTGGCACTTGATGAAATCCCTGGCAGCTTCCGAGAAGTATGGCTGGACCCGCTATGTGGCCCACCAGGCGTACTACTCCCTGGTCGGCCGCGAATATGAGTGGGAGTTGATGCCTTTGGCGGTAGATCAGAATGTGGGCTGTGTGGTTTGGAGCCCGCTGGGTTGGGGCCGGCTGACTGGGAAGATTCGCCGCGGCCAGCCCTTGCCGGAAGACAGCCGGCTGCGCAGTAAAAAAGCGTTTGAAGGCGGGCCGCAGGTGCCTGAGGAGCGACTCTACCGGGTGGTAGATGCGTTGGAAACCGTTTCACAAGAGACCGGCAAGACAATCCCACAGATTGCGCTGAACTGGCTGCTCAGCCGCCCCACGGTCACAACTTTGATTATTGGCGCGCGCAACGAAACACAGCTGCAGGAGAACATCGCCGCCGTAGGCTGGCAATTGAGCCCTGAACAAATCGCTATCCTCGATGAAGCCAGTCAAGAGCCAAAGATCTATCCGTACTGGCACCAGGATGGTTTTGAACGCAATCCCTTCCCAGCCGGCTGAATCTGCCTGGTTCTGAAACAGATACGGTCTACTGCGAGAAAAAAAGGTCCCAGCATGCTGGGGCCTTTACGTTTACCAATCTGGTTTTGAAAACACAAGCATTTCCCTGTAGAGGAGACCTCCATTACCGCCATGTACAAACACAACATGCGGCGGGAGCCGGTGCTGCTAGCAAAAGTCTTTCTGGATTGCCACCATTTGTCCTGCTTTTGTCCGCTGATCGGCATCCAGCGTTGCGAGCGGAATACTGAGTTGGTGTGCGACTGCCGCATAGACCGAATCGGCTCCACGCATTCCGCAACTGGCAGCCATTTGCGCGGCCACCTGAACCACCGATTGATTCATTTCGACCAGACGCAGGCCAGGTAAAGCCTGTAAGCTTTGAACCGCCCGATCCGCCAGTGCTGCGTCCCCCGTGCGACGCGAAATCGCCCCGGCAACCTCTGGTAGGAGCAGGGAAGGTGAAACCAATGTAACGCCGGCTGCGCGTTGAGCGATTAGCCATTTCTGGCAACGTTCGTGGTGTTCATCTTGGGGAATCAGGCGCGAAACCCAGATACTGGCATCAACAACGACGAAGCTCATCGCCGGTCCTCCGCAATCGCCTGAGAAGCGCTCAGACCTTTTGGCCAGCGCGCGCCAATTTCCGCCGCCAGGTGATCAATATCCGTCCAGGCCTTCGCTTCTTGCTCCGTTTGGTCTGCATCCGCAACCGGAACCAGTAAAGCCACGACCTTCCCATGATAGGTGATCTGCACTTCTGTACCTTCTTCGCGGACCTTGCGGATCAGCTCGCTGGCCTGCTGTTTCAACTCTCGAATGCCAACCGTTACCATTTCCACCTCCAATTGTGAACACAATTGTGGATACATTATAGCAGTTCTCCTTTCGTTTTCCAATCATGACGTGTTTCAGTTGTCCAACGTACCCCAATAGCGCAGATCAATCGCTCGGGAACTAATCACCGGACACCGGCGCTTTCACCGGCCTTAGGTTGCATGCCGGCGTGTGACGGGCCAGGGCGCTCCAGGAGAGACGAACAAATGTATTCCACCAGATATCCGGAATACGATCCCATCCAGCGTCCTTTGCATCTTTCGGGATGCTGGCATCCCGCGCTGTCATTCGAGCAACAAAGCCATCGGGATGGACGCCGACCCAGGTATACAGCACCGAATAGAAGGGCGTGACCAGCACAAAAAAAGTCATTTTGCCAACCCCGCAGCGAGCCGGTTGGATTTCGTGAGCAGCGTCAATCCGATCTTGAATGAACTCGAAATAGGTCATGCCTTGCGGAGCTTGTGGCAGGTTCATGGGTTGGTTCCCCTTGATCCCAATAAAACCGCCGCAGGCTGCCAGGCTGAGCAGGACGAAGAGAACGATCAGGCGAAACACCGTGCTAAAGAACTTGCTAATCAGGTTGGTCATGGTATCCTCGTTGTGTTGAATGTTGTGCGAAATGAAGGGTTAGTGCTTTGCGGGTTGTTGCGTGCGGCTAATTTGCAGCCAGTACCCCCGCGGTGGTTTGGGAATGCCCAGCCGCTTGCAGCGCTTTTCGATGGCCTTATCGGAAACACCGAATACCTTGGCCACTTCGGTCGTGGGGCGCGACCAGACCAGTGCATACAGCTCTTCCGGTGACACCTCGAACAGCCGGCGGCTGAGCGTACGGCAGGCGATCGAACAAAATTTGCGTTTTTCCCGGTGCGCGGCCGGCACACAGAAAGTTTTTCCGCATCGATCGCAGGTGAGCGTGACTTTACGGTTTCTCCGTCTGGCGAAATGCCGCCGGGTGGTCACCTCCAGGTTGGCCGGGTCGATGTTTTCCGGGTTGCCATCTTTGAACGTGACAATCTGCTCTTGATTGAGCCGGCGCCCCTGGCTGCGTTCCGCGATGCAGCGGTGTAGATAGACACGCCCATTGCCATAGCTTGCGCGTGGGTGCCAGCGCTGATAGAAGCAGGCATAGCCATGGTTGCGCGTAATTCGTTTCCCCGCAGGGAGATAATCATCATAGGTGATCGTCATTTTTCCTCGTTCGATTTACGCCATCCAATTAATCGATTCGTTTTGGTCTCCAGCCATTCAGGTTTTGATTGAGCCAGACCTGTACGCCGCTATTCAAGTTGAATACGAACCTTGTTGAACCAGCAGCGAACATATCAATTGCGCAATCCAATTTCAGGTAGTCGCCTTTTTCTCGATCCACAAGCTGCCGTCACGCGGATTACGCTTCGGTGCGATGCCGCGTCCCAGGTTGCCCCGCAGCGAGCGCAGATCGGTCAGGAAGCGGGAATAGGTCATCCCCTCCAGCACCTGGTTGGTTTCGTTACGCACCTGGCATAAACAGGCATAGTTTTCACAGATGATGTACAGTTCTCCATGCGTTGCCGCATGCAGGTTGCGCCATTTATCGACCCGGGCGGGACCCTTATAGGTGTCCCGTTCCACCTCAATAAAAATCATCTTGCCCTCCGGATCCCGGGCGACCAGATCTGGTCGTACTTGAGCGCCATTTTCCAGCGCGATATTTTCGGCATCTTTGAGCAAGACCTGATAGTTCTCTGCGCTCAATACGTCCGCCGCTTCTAAGATCAAAAGGGCATGTTCCGGCGAACTGTGGTGGGCGAAAATCGCGTATTCCGACTCGGCTGCCGCTAGCCCGGTGACCTGCCGGTAAGCGATTTGCCCCAAATTCGTCAGGAGCAGCAAATCCAGGTTGATGCTGGCGGTTTTCTCCACCGGGCTGGCCTTTTCGATCATTCCCCGCTCAATCAAGCGGTCGAGACTGTAATGAAAGCTGCTTGTACCCATCTGGTAAACCTTTTGGGCCAGGGCCACCAACATCGGCCGGCGGGCCAGGCCACTTTGACCGAGTAAGCGGATGACCCGTTCTTCGTTTTCGTAGCCCCGGCTGTTTTGCCAGTCGCCAAACCAGTCTGGGATTTGTTCTGTTGGGTGTTGGGTGATGACTGGTACAGGAACCGTTTCGGCTTGATTGGCTTGCCCGGAAGCCTGTTGAAGCGCTGCCAGCTGGTTTCTGGCCGCTTCGAGTTGTTCCACCAGCTTCTGCTTATCCTGTTCAAGATCCTGAACCTGACCTTCAAGCTGCTTCAACCGTTCCTGAACAGGTTGACCGGCGACGGGCATGGTAGGCGTTATCTGTGATCGCCTCGTGCTGTTTCCTCGTTCAAGCAAGCCTTGAATGCGTTCAACCAACACCTCCTCGCTCAGAGTTTCCGGCGGCGTTCCAGTACGCGCTTGTTGATCGGCCTCCTGGGGCGCATACTGGTAAATCAACTCGACCAGGCGGTTCTTGATCCGCTGCAACCGGCCTTGCAGCCCTTCATTCAACCCATTTTGAATGGACAGGAGCTGGCGCAGCATTTCCATCGAGAGAATGTCTGCCTCTGAAGTCATTGGCTCAGCCACTCCGAATGGCGCAATTGTTCGACCTGCTGGCGGGCTTTTTCCAGATTGGCTTTGGCGGCGTCGAGCTTGTCCGGTGCGGGCGTGCTGATCCAGACCAGCGCGGAACGAGCTGCTTCTAGGTACGCCAGTGCGGCTTGATGGATGGACTGGTGCAGGCTGGTCAGGGAAATCGGCGCCGATGTGCGGTCGATGACCTGTGCCTGGGCAACGGCAGCTTCAACCGCCTGGTTCGCCTGGCTCGAGCGGCTGAACAGGTCGCCGGAAGGCTCGATCAACAGGCCGGAGATCTGCGCATCCAGCACCTCAAATTGGCGGATCCAGGAACGCGCTTCCACCTGATAATCGTGGACGGCTTTGACCTCAGGGATCAGGAGCAGCGGCCGTCCGGTTGTGCGGTCGATGGGCGAACGGAGCCAGCCGAACATGGTGAGAAGGATCAGGCTGACGCCGGCGATCCAGTACCCGTGATGGGAGCGTGAACTTGCGTTCATGCCCGGCCCTCTGCAAATTCAGGATCATGACTGAGGTGCTGGTTGGCGTAAAAGACATCCGGTGACATCCCGGTTATGCTTTCTGACCAGGGCAGCAGATAGCCTTTGTCGACCAGCTCTTTGCGAGCGGCCATGGCCTGTTCCCAGTTGACGTTATGAAGCAGTTGGACGTCCTCGGCCACGATCTCGAAAATATTTTTCCCGTCATGCACCCGGCGCTGGATGTGACCCATCACCGCGATGCGGCTGCCCTTGTACACGCCGGCCTGGATCCAGATCGCGTCCCAGCCGTACACGCACACCCGCAGTCCGCGCAGCGGCGGCGCATCTGGGGTCCGGGAGACAACCAGGTGCATGCGCAGATACGGGGTGCTTTTCCCATCCCGTTTCAGCACATCATAGTAAATGTCTTCCGAGATTTCACCGTACTCGAACACAAAATTATTGCGGGCCATACGCTTCTCCAAAATAGGTAATGGGTTTGTTTTGATCCAGACTGTACAGGCTAAAGAACTCGACAATCACACTGTATTCGCTTGGATGACCGAGCTTTTTTAGTACGACTTCCAGATAACAGGTATCCTGCGCCTCAACGGCCGGGATCGCGGCGACGACGACCAACTGGGCAGAGCAGAAGGCTTCCAGGTACTCGTCGGCTTCATAGGCTAACCTTGCCAGCTTCCCGCCTTCTGTACGCCGAAAGACCTGTTCGGCCGTCATGACCAGCCCGTCGTTGAATACCAGCTCCAGTTGCTCGTCCTCGCAGATGACATCTTTGACTGTGTGATGATCGATGCGCTCGAGCACCCATTCCACCGGACAGATGGGGAACAGGGTGTTGGTGATGGCCAGGGGACAGAAATGCGTTGCGCAGTTTTGCACGGATTAATCCTCCTAACGGGATTGCATGCAGTCCCAGTTGAGATCAAAAACCACCTGGACGGATTTTCCCAGCAGGCCGATCACGTAGTTGGATAATAGTCTTGACACCCGGCTGTTCAACCAGTCTCTGGCGTACGCATTGGCAACGCCAACCCGGAAGGTGTTGCCCTGGGCATCGTATTCATACGGCTGGCAACTGCGGACCCAGGTGTCATAATCTGCCCTGGATAACTCGCCGGCCAGGTAGGTGGAACAGGCCTGCCAGATGCGCAGCACTTCCCCGGAAACCTGATGGCGCGGTTCTTCGCACTCGGGCTCTTCTTCGGTCGTATCATTCGCCGCTTGCTCATGGGACATCTCCTCGCGCACCGCAATCTCCTCGCGAATCTGTTCCAGGCTCCAGCCGCCTTTGACCGCATTGACCAGCCAGCCCGATCCTTCGGCCATCCCCAACCGGAGCGCCTGCGGGTAGAGGTCGAGGTACGCCTGGATATGCTCCTGGGTGTAATGGCTGATCAGGTAACTGACCGAACCGGGATAGACCCCACACTTGCGCAGCGCTTTGCGAAGTTCGTTCGCTTTGGTAGAGTCAGTTGGTTGAGTCGAGTCAGTTAAGTCTTTTTTCTCTTTTTTAAGTTGGGAACCTGACTCATGCTTAACTAACTTAACTACTGGTGTAATCGGTCTACTGGCTAGACCGATTGTTTTTTCTTCGCCAACGGCAACCCGGATCTCGTAGACAAAGCTGGTATGGCCGCGATAACCGATCACTTCGTAGCGGTCGATAATCCCTCGCTTCATCGCCGCTGCAATGCCATCCAGCACAGCCTGGTGGGACAGCCCTGTCAGATCCTCAAACTCGGTCAGGGTGATCGGCTCCGCGCCACCGATACGCATAAAACGGGCAATGGCCGCCAGGGTCACTTTCAGCTCTGCATAACCGAGGTACGGGAGTAACGTGATCACTTCTGGCGGGAGGGTGATCTCTTTGGGCAAGTGAATGCCCTCGATGGTGGGTCCAAAGTCGGTTTTTTTGCTCATGCCAGCGTCCGCTGTTCAAGCCGAAAATGCGGGATTATGTGATGGAGGGACGGAAATACCTGTCGCTCGCTTTTCATCGCTCTAAAGGCTTCCTGACGGGTCAGCGTAAGCGGCAGTGTAAGCGGCACGTCAGCGGCACGTAAACCAGACGTAAGCGGCGCGTAAGCCATGCCGCTTACATTCTGATTTTTGCCTGGTAGGATCGTCGAAAATCGTTGAAACATCGAAAAACACCTCTTAGAAGGATGGGACGGGATTGCGTGGCGTTTCAACTTGAATGGCTGAACGGGTCTTCGGTTGGGGGTGAAGCACCAGCCGGCCATTCTTGAATGACAGATATGCATGGGATAAGAACAGAGTGGCCAGCTCGCCCACCGGGATAGAATGTTCGTTGCTGATCACTTGAATGGCCTGCTTCACCTCAGGAGGAATGCCACGGTATGTAACGACGTTGCGCCACAAGGCTGTCGGGCGTTTTTTCTTGCCTCGCAACGTTTCCTCCCGCTTGCCCCAGCCCATATCCGTCCAGCCCATATGGCGGTTCCATCCCTCAGGAAAAAGGGTCATCAGCCGTCCCTTTGGATGCGGTTGGATTTGGATTTCACCATTCCGAAACGCGTTTAGGCCAAATTCCAGGAAGGCCCGCGCCACCTCTTCCGCATTTACTTCGATTTCCGTGGCGATGGTTTTGATTCCTGTTTGGATTTCCGGTGGAATACCCCGGTAGGACACCGCATGTTCCCGTCTCGATCGCTCCCAATCCCGGCTGCGTCGTTGGCGCTCTTCGGCGACGGGCATCATATTCAGCAATACAGCAGACGGACTTCCAAACACCGGGCTGGAAACCGCCGGCGTTTGGTTGGCATTGAACAGGCTCTCATCCCAGGTTTGATTTTCAGCAAATACACCTCGGCGCTTCTTCTCCGTCATTCCTCACCTCGCGGACTAATATTTCAGGACTGTATTGACCAGCAGTTGGTATTCCACTGCCGCACGTGACCCCGGATCTTTTTCAAAGATGGTTTGACCTTCCGCGGCGCACTCCCGTAGGACCGTTGCTCGGTGGATGGGGGAGAGGACGCGGTCACCAAAACCGGAAGTCAAATCTGCAATTGCTGCCTTCGACTCGCGCGTCTGTTCGTCGTATAGTGTGGGTAGGATGCCGAGCAATGCTCCGCTCCAGTTACGTTCGTTTTTGAGAGTCAGGATGGTCTCGGAAACTTTCCGAACGCCGTCGGTCGAGAGATAATCTGTTGCTGAAGGAATGATCACCAGGTCAGCCGCCCAGATCGCGCGCTCTTGAATACCGCCGACCGATGGCGCCGTGTCAAAGATGATGTAGTCGAGCTTTGAGCGGACAAACGGCTCAATTGCTTTTCGAATGCAGGAGACCGGACGGTTTTCAGCATTGATGATCGTTTGCGCGGTCATCGTCATTTGATTTCCAGGGATCAGCATTAGCCCATCCCGCCCGGTGTTTCGGATCCACTGCTGCACCATCTTCTGCTCCTGAGAAGTGTTGCCGGCGGCCAGCAGCCAGTAGGCGCCACTTTCCGGAGACATCCCCAGCGCGACAGCTGCCTGCCCCTGGGGATCGAAGTCGATGACCAGTACTTGTTTGTTTTTGAGTGCTAACCCGTGCGCCAGGGACAACGTCGTAGTTGTCTTTCCAACTCCACCTTTTTGATTTGCGTTACAGATTACTTTGGCTGCCATATATTCCTCGGATTTTTTGGATGTCTATGAATTAGGAAGGCTGTATCTCATTCGCTTAATTGCGGGTTTGAAGAAAACGAAATAAGGTAATAGAAGGTTAGATTTCCTTTCCCGCTCCTTTCTCCTGAACGTGCAAGGATCTACCGGACCTCCGTACGCGATCCAGAAACTCATTCAGTTCTGCTTCGCTTACGATGTTGCTGCCCTGGTAACTCACCGTAGGGAGCTCTCCGGATGCGATCCATGCCTGGATTTCGGTATCTGTCAGCCGTAGAATTGCGCCTACCTCGGTCAACGAAAGGAACCGGTCAGATACTTGCTTCTTTTTGGTTGGGTTTTCCCTCATCCAATCCTCCTGGTGGGTGGTTAAAACAAAAAAGGCACGTCGGTTCACCCGACGTGCCTGGTAGGTTAAAAGGGCAGAGGCCTGAGTGACCATTTCGGTAACTCAGGCCTCTGCCTGTCTGTCGTGTTATACACTGTTCGGTGTATAACTCCTGAATATACTTCAGGCGGGAGCGACGGGATTCGAACCCGCGATCTCGGCCTTGACAGGGCCGCATGTTGAACCACTACACCACGCCCCCGAACTTCGTTCGGTTTGTCTTTCGTACTGACGGGCAATAGTTTATCATGCACATTTTATCTCGTCAAGGTTTTGGTGAAAAATTGGTAAAAGAAAAACCGGGCAATTTTTTACCCGGTTTTTCGATCTTACAACGGAATAATGCTATTCAAGCACCCACTTGCCGGCGGCCGGCTCCCATGAGACGATTTCTTCGGGTTTGAACCACAGGTTGATCTCTTTTTCGGCATTTTCAGGCGAGTCTGAGCCGTGGGTCAGGTTGCGCCCGACCATCAGTCCAAAGTCGTGGCGGATGGTGCCGGGTGCAGCTTGCAGGGGATTGGTCGCGCCCATCGTCTGCCGGACAGCAGCTACGGCGTTCGGCCCTTCCCATACCATTGCCAATACGGGGCTGGAGGTGATGTAATTGATCAGGCCGTTATAGAAGGGTTTGCCTTTGTGAATGGCGTAATGCTCTTCAGCCAGTTCCCGGCTGACCTGCATGAACTTGGCCGCTGTTATCTTTAACCCGCGCTGCTCAAGCCGCTTGATGATTTCACCAACCAGATTGCGCTGCACGCCGTCAGGTTTAATCAGGACAAGTGTCCGCTCCATGTAAATGTCTTCCTCCCAAAAAATCAATAATTTATCGCAGCAGCTCTTCGGCTTTCGTATAGGCGTCGATCGCCTCCTGCAGCTGCCCATTTTGAGCATATGCATCACCCAGCGCCTGCCAGATGTTGATGTCAACCGGGTAGCGATACAGGGCATTCCGCAGATCGTCGATGCACTTTTCGAGGTTTTCACCCTTCTGGATCATGGCGTTGTAGTGCTTGATTGCCTCCTCGATGCTGCCGCGCATTAACATTTTTTGAATTTCTTCCATCGAATCCGGTTCGGGCTTTTCTTCTTCGCCAGACTCGCCGTCTCCCTCGGGAGCCCAGGCAGAGGCAATCTCTTCGGCGATTGGCAGCTGCATTTCCGCATCAGCATGATAGGCGATACCGTAGCCCTCGGTTTCTGCCTGTACTTCTTCTTCAATATCCTTTAACCAATCAGGGATCGAGTCATCCGTTGATTCGGCTTCTGGTTCACCAACCGGCGCGGGAGCAAAGCCGGCAGGGGGCTGGTCGCCTTCACCCGGTTCAGGTTCGCCGGTTTCGGGTTGGGCAAGCTCTTCTTCCTCCGGCGTTTCTTCCGCCAACTCTGGCTCAACCGGTTCGTCTACGCCAGCGGCGTCTTCCTGCACTGGCCCGGCTTCAGTTTCTTGCTGCTGCACCAGCCAGTCTGGGGTCTCTGTTTCTGTACGCTGGTCTGGTGTTGTGATCAGCGTAGATTCGTCGGCGCCTTGTCTGGCTGCCAGTGATTCAAGCCAGGCAAAAGCAGCATCGACGTCCTCTGGCATCTCAGGCTTCGGTAGTTCTTCTGCAGCCGGTTCAGCTTCAAAGGATGAAGCAGGAGCCTCGGTCGGAAGGACGTCATCTGCCGTTTGAGGTTGGAAGAATGCAGGTTCTAAACCGGGTTCCTCCGGCTGGCTTTCATCAATCACGGCTGAGAGCCAATCGGGCAGGGGTTCTTCTTCTGTCTTCGCTGCAGACTCTTCCGCAACGAACGGAACTTCCTCTTCGCCAGCAGGCATCTCAGGTTCTTCTTCCGGCTCAAATGTTGGTTGTTCCTCAACCGGTTGTGGTTCGCCGTTCTCCTCCTGCTGACCTTCTTCGCTATCTGCTAAAGCCAATACCCATTCAGGGGCAGTATCCTGGCGTTCTTCAGGCGGGGTGATGAGGGTTTCCTCGTCGGCTCCCTGCCTGGCTGCCAGCGATTCGAGCCATGCCAGGGCTGCGTCTGGGTCTGAAAAGTCCGGCATAGCTTCTGCTGTTTCTGCCTCAACCGGTTCAACAACCTCCGGCGCTTCTTCGTCACCAGCCGTGAACACCTGATCTGGCTCGCTAACCGGCTCCACTTCGACGGGTTCGGCCACCACTGAAGCATCAGAGATATCGGATTGAGGTTCCGCGAGCCCCACTTTTTCTGGATGAAGCTCGGCAGTTTCAGCCAGATGCGGATCGACCGCTAGCGCGGCTTCTGCCGGCTCCTCGACTGCCTCTTCACCAGTTTCCACCTGCATGGCTTCGCCTGCAGTCACTTGAGGAGTCTCTTCAATTGCTTCCGCAGATGCGCTGAATTCTGTTTCTGCTTCAAAGGCCGTCTCAACAGACTGGGGTTCTTCCGGTTGTTCTTCTGGTTCAGCACCACCCTGTTCCATCGCAGCGGCTAACCAGTCGGGCATCTCGGCAGTTCGTTCTTCAGGTGAGGTGATGAGAGTTTCTTCATCAGCGCCCTGGCGAGCTGCAAGCGCTTCGAGCCACGCCATTGCCGCATCCGGGTCGTTGAGATCAAATCCCATGGTGTCAATTTCACCGGCAGTCTCAGCTTCTTCAACCGAAAGCTCCTGCGCCTCTGCAGGGGATTCGCCTGATTCGATACTAAGCCAATCCGGAATTGCTTCTTCACCGGCTGCCTCTCCAGCCTGCAAATCTGGAGACGCCTGATCGGTTCCGGTTGTGGGGGATGTTTCGTTCATCCAATTGAGGTAATCGCGATCCACTTCCAGCCCATCTTGCACGGTGACCGTCAATTCAGAAACCGCGTCAACCGGGGCTGTTTCTGAGGGCAGCTCATCTGACTCGAGTTCCGCCGCGGCTGGCTGTTCTTCTGACGGTTCAACTTCTGGCTGCTGCTCGCCTGCAGACTCGAGATTACGCAGCCATTCGGGGACCTCATTTACAGGTTCGTCTTCTATCTTGAATGCCTGCAGCCATGCAGGTGTTTCTTCGGCGACGGTGGGGGGCTCGCTCTCCTGCGCCGGGAAGGTTTCCATCCATTCGGGAAGGTCCGCGCCGGTTGGTTGTGGGATTTCAGGCGCTTCGGCGGCTGTCTCTTCAAATTCATGCTGTTCACCAGTTTCTGCCGGTGATTCCAATTCTGGCATTTCAGGCAGCTCTTCTACCTCTGGCTGATCTTCCGCAGATTCACCCATATCGCCAATTTCTGCCAGCCATTCAGGCACACCACCCGCTGCTTCTTCTGCGCTCACCGCGGGCTGACCTTCGTCGCCGGGCAGGCTGCCGTCGCCGGTCTCAAAACCGGCCAGCCATTCAGGCAGTTCACCAGCCGGCTCGACAGTTTCCGCCGGGGGCTGGTCTTCAATGCCTGAACCGCTGTCCGTTCCCATCCCGGCAAGCCAGTCAGGAAGGGAATCGGGATCGACGGGGGTGTCCTCTTCAAAATTGATCGCAGGGATATCGCTGGCCGGTTTTTCGCCCTGAGTCACGATGGACTCCAGCCAGTCTAAATTCTCCTCTTCATCTGCACCGGCTTCGTCTCCTTTTGGCGCGATTGCCTGGAGCCAGTCAGGGATTTCTGCCGGGGCAGCGGTTTCATCGTCAGGCTGTTCTCCCTCAGCAGAAAGCTGCACTGCCGCAACTTCATCTGCGCTGCGATCACTCTTTTCCCATCCTGCTTCTTTCATCCAGTCTGGGATCAGATCATCCGCCTGGTCTTCAGGGGTTTCAGATTCGAGCGGCTCGCCGGTTGATTCGGTAACCAGGCTCGAGGCCGGTTCACCGGAGTCGAAGAAGGCTGCTAAATCACTGAAATCCTCGGCGGTTGATTCTTCAGACTCTTCTCCTGAAAGCAGTTCAGGAGCGGTTTCGTCTGAAGCCAGTTCTTCCATCGAACCTGGCTGGAGATTATTAAGCCAATCGGGCAGATCGTCAGTTTCGGGTTCTTCCCATTCAATGCCGAGATTCTGCGTCCATTCAGGGGTTTGCACAGCCCGATCGTCAGAATCCCACTCGTCCATGTCCAGCATCACTGCCTGATCGGGGACCTGGTCTACACTTTGGGCTGAGGGCGAAATGAAAGCCGCGTACGGTTGAAGAGCGTATATTCGCTGCTGGAACTTCTTTGCGTCATCGGCGCGTGAGGTACCCGGTAGAATCTCGGCCAGGATTAAATTGGCTTCATAACAATAGGGAAGCTTGCTCAACACCGACGAGCAGACTTCGATCGCTTCGAGCTTTTGATCCGACAGGTAATACAACCGGGCTAAAAGCACCTGCAGATCGAGCCGCTGCGGATCCTCAGCCAGCGCAGCGCGCGCTTCGGCGATGGCCTGGGGATATAATTCACCACGGGCATACATGCGGATCAGCGCGCCCCTGGTCAGGCGGATACGGGGCGGTTCAACGCCGTCGCGCCGCCCGTACAACCGGCGGAGTTCGTCCTGGACAGCCGGATTGAACGGTTGGACTTCATAGGCGCGTTCCATATGGAAAATTGCCGCATCCAGATTCCCTTCGTCTTCGCGGATGATGCTCATGCCAAGTTGCGAGACAAAATCATCCGGGATGACAGAAAGCACCCGTTGTAGAATGTCTGCAGCTTCGCTATATCGCTGGCTTTCCAGGTAGGCTTTTCCCAGAAGACGATAAGTATCAATATGTTTTGGATAGGTTTTTAAGATATTCCTGGCATGGGAAAGGGCTTGTTCGATTTCTCCCCGCTCGATCAGGTTCTCGATTTCCTTTACATAAGCCCGCAAGGGAATTTTTGCCATTGAAGCCAACCTCCGAGGATGTAGAGCCTATCCGAATCTTGTATTGTCTTTACAGGCTGTCGCAGCTGCTGTTTTTTTGCAATATACCCAGGTGATTCTAGTCCGGATAGATATTAAGTATGCAACAATTATGCTTATTGTGCAAGTGATTTAGGACGGCGCGCAGCCGGTTTACGTACCTCCGGCTATACAAAACCGTAAACCTGTTCGTTAAAAAGAATAAGCGCCGGCTGAGCGGCACTTCATTCTATGCAGGTAAGATATTTAGGTAATCACCGAGATAATCTCGCAGTTTTCGTCGAATCGATGGATGTCGAAGCCTGCTGAGGGCCTGTGCTTCGATCTGTCGAACACGCTCGCGTGTCACGCCCATTTTGCGGCCTACTTCTTCCAAGGTGTAAGCCTGCCCGTCGAGCAGGCCGTAACGAAGCTGCAAAATGCGCACTTCACGCGGCGGGAGGGTGTTGAGAACCTCTTCCAGGTGCTCGCGCAGCAGATTGTAGGTAGCGCTTTCATCCGGCGGCGGCGCTTCGTCATCTTCGATGAAGTCGCCGAGGACCGAATCTTCTTCGTCGTCGGTTGGCGTTTCAAGCGAAATCGGGCGGCGGGCCACCTGGATCATGTTTTCCACCTTTTTCGGCGGAACATCCAGGGCATCAGCCAGTTCTTCAACGCTTGGCTCGCGACCCAGGCGCTGCGTCAGCTGGTGCTGCACTCGCAGGAGCTTATTGATCTGGTCGCCCATGTGAACAGGAACGCGAATTGTGCGGCCCTGGTCGGCAATTGCACGGGTAACGGCCTGGCGAATCCACCAGGTTGCGTAGGTGCTGAATTTATGACCGCTGCGGTAGTCGAACTTCTTGGTAGCTCGAATTAAACCGATATTGCCCTCTTGAATCAGGTCAAGAAAGGGGACGCCGCGTCCCATATATTTTTTGGCCACACTGATCACCAGGCGGGAGTTAGCCGTGATCAGATGTTCACGAGCCGTCCAACCGTCCTCGATCAAACGGCGCAGTTCATGCCGCCGGCGCGAGTTGACATTGCCGCGGGCCAATTCTTCACGAGCCATCCGGCCTCGTTCAATCCGCTGAGCCAGGTCTACTTCTTCCTCAGCAGTCAACAAGGGGACCCGAGATACCTCTTTTAAGTACAGGCCGATGGTATCGTCGGTATCAATATTGGCTAAATCGTCGAGCGAAACACCACGAGAGGCTTGTTCATCCTCGTCTTCTTCACCCAAACGCTCCAGGCCGAGATCGTCCTCAGAAGGCTCTTCAGTCGTCTCATCCTCTATATACGGAATACCCGCGCTCAACAAAGCCGCAAAAGCCTCTTCCAACTGCTCGACATCCTGTTCCGCATCCGGGAAAAAATGAAGGATATCGTCAATGGTAACGTAAGTCTTCTGCCGTCCAATTTCGATCAGACGCGCGATCGCAGGGTATTCCTCATCCTCATCCACAACATTAATCAAAACATCATCCATAATATACGCCTTCTACTAGCACCTCAAGTTTGAGATGTATGTATAAAATCGGTCTTCCCAGTTATCCGTATTCCGTCTTGCTTAGCACAATGACTTCGGGACGAGAACACTCGTCATATCAGAATACACTTTTTTAAGGTGAAAATCAATACCCAACTCTAGACGAAATCCACATTATTACGGTATCATTATGAATTGTGTCTCGTGGGGAAAGAATTTTACCTCCACAGCGGGCCAGGGTTGCTCCTTAGAGGCTGCCCGGCCCGCTGATTGTTTAAGGGCCTGGAGTGCTGGTGCTTTCATCTGGCACTTCCAGCAGGGAGTCTTTCTCCAGCAGCTCAAACAGCGAGTCGAGTGAGGCTTTGCTGACAATCACGGGGGCTTGATCATTCACCTGTAGGTAATAGCCCGACCCTGTGGGGGTTTGACTGCCAATGCGAATCGCTGCCTGCTTTCCGTCGCTGCTGCGAATTGTAATTACCCTGTCCGGCTCCTCCAGGCCGACTGCTGCCAGGGTGTAGTTATCCTCAAGGCCAGCCACAACTTTCAAGCTGACGATCTCTGAGCGGATACGCTCAATCGTGCCAAGGCTGACCGGCCCGCCATCCTCCGGTCCGAGTATCCACTCATCCTCTGCTTTGTCGCTGGGCACAAGGTCGAAGCCGCTTCCATCTGAACTGCTGAGTTGAATAAAGACGATGCTGGTTGACTGCCAGCCCTCCAAAACAGAGGGCCTGGGCGTCTGGCTCGGGGTGACGGTAGCCGAATCGCTATCAACCTGGGCGGCAGGGGACTTTTGCAGATAAAAAGTCAGCCCAACCAGCAGCGCCAGAATGGCAAGAAGAATCAGAGTAGGTTTACGAATCATTCCTCCTCCAGGTTACATTGCGCTTATCCGCTGCGCCGGCGCTGCACCCAAACGCTAATCCCTACGATAGCAACCAGCAGCGGCATCATGATCACCGAACCAAGGAAAATCAAGCCCATATTTGTGCGCTGCGGCAGCACCAGAAAACGCTGAGTCTGCTGGCGAGGCGTCAGGCTGATCAGGCTGTCCTGGTGGGCGGCCCAGTCGATGCTGTTGAGCAGGAACTCGCCGTTGCCATACTGCCTGAAGGCCCCGAAAGCGGCAAAATCAGAGTCGCCGATGACCACGACGCGGGCGCCGGTTTCTGTGTTTTCAGCCGAGGCTGCTAAAGTAAGCGGCCCAACCTTATCTTCGCCTTCGTCAGCCTGCACCTGCTGGTTGTTCACGCTTTCAAAGTCCGTTTCACCCCAGGAGTTTTCAGCCGTGATCGCCAGTTCCGTCAGTACCAACCCTTCTGGGTCTTCATCTGGTAGGAGAATGCCGCGCGCGCTGGGCATCAGGACTGCCAGCGTATTCATCTTTGTCGTGATCGGCGACGTTCCGAACCGGTTTGACACAGCAATGAGCGGCTGATTGGAACTCAGGTCGATGATCAGGTTATCTTCGAGCGTAATGCCCCAATCGTCAGCGAGATAGCTGCCCAGCAGATCTTCTTCTGGGGTGAACTCGGTCAGCGGGGTCGGTTCAGCCAGATAAACCAACGAACCGCCCTGGCCTAAATATCCTTTAATCGCATCGATCTCCTGTTGAGACAGCGGCTTTGCAGGACCGGCGATAATCAGGGCGAGCGCATCTTCGGGAATATTGGGGTTTGCCAGCAGGTTGAGCTGGTTAACGGTGTAATTTTTTGCCGCGAGTCCCTGCGATACCTGGCTGTAGTTGTTTTCAACCGAAGTGTCAATCGGGTATTCGCCGTGACCGGTCAAGAAATAGACCACCCGATCGCCAGGGTTTGCCAGTTTCAGCAGGGCTGAGGTAATTTCTTCCTCGCTGGCATAAGTGACCTGCTCCTGACGCCCGTCCATCTTTAAGACGATTGTCCTGTCGCTGGTCACGTTGGCTTCTTGCGCTTTGATTGGGTTGGTGTTTGGGTCAATGAATTTATAATCAAAGCGGCCATCGCTGTTCGATTTGAATAATTCTAGAAGTTCACGGGCATTTTCTGAATAAGTGCCTGCGGAGTAATACGCTTCTGCCACAACGGACCCCTGGATACTATCCAGCACTTCCTTCGATTCAGGGGCCAGCGTGTTCCGCTGGTCTTCCGTCAAATCCCAGCGTTTAGAGTAGTTGTTTGCCAGATAATTGACAACAACGAGAATGCCAATAAAAGCCAGCGACATGAGCAGCGTGTTGCTGCCGTAGCGCGCCTGGCGGCCGGTGAGCGCGCGAACCGTTCGCTGCGGATCAAGCATCACAAACAACGCCAGGCCAATAATGATCAGGCCGAGCGAGATTTGCAAGGGCAGCGTGAAACTGCGTTGGACGATATACAGCCCGGCAGCCGCAAGCGCAGCAAGCCCTGCAAGGTAAAGCCCAATAGGGGCGAACTTCCGAAAATCTTGCTTCTTCATTATCGCCACCTCCGCGTTTCAACCGAGACTGTGCCGATAAAAAGCGCCAGGGCGATGACGCTCAAAAAATAGACGATATCTTTCAGATCGATGACTCCTACAAGGAAGGTGGAGTAGAAGTGCATGCCCATATCCAAAAATCGAAGTATTTCTACCCCGGCTGACTGGCTCATCACCTCAGTAGGAAACCCAATGACCCAAAGGACCAGCAGAATGCCCAGCGTGGCATAAAACGCTGCAATCGGATTACTAAAGAAAGAGGACGTCATCACGCCAATCGCGAGGAAGGCAGCGCCTAAAAGGAAGATGCCCAAATAGCCGGCAGCCATCAGGCCTTGGTCAATGCCCGGGCTGATCAGGGAATTGAGGAGGATCGCAAAGGGGAGCGTCAGCGCAAGCAGTGTGATGAGAAACAGGATGCTGCCCAGCCATTTGCCTACGACCACTTCCCAATCGCGAACCGGGGCTGTCAGAAGGATCTCGAGCGTGCCGGTCTTTTGTTCCTCAGCCAGCGCCCGCATGGTGATTGCCGGGGCCATAAAGAGCAGTAAGGTCGATAAAGGATTTAGAACAATCTGAATTGTAGGGGCATACATCTGAATGGATGCTGCCAGAATATTGACATATAAAATCACGCCCAGGAAAAGGAGAACTGCGAAGGCGACAGCATAAGCAATTGGACTGATAAAGTAATGCTTATATTCTTTTTCTGCGATAACCCAGATATTCCGCATTGGCGAACTCCATTTTCACCTGTTATTGATTATCTCCAGCCTGTCCGGCTGCTGCTTCTTCATTAAACTCGCGAGATTCTTGACTTATTTCGTCGACTTCGCTCTCAGGGACCCCTGGCTCATCCTGGGTGAGCTGGAGGAAAATTTCTTCGAGGCTCATTTTGATCGGGTGGAAGTCGAGCAGGTCAAAACCTGTCGAGACAATCAAGCGGGCAGCTTCGGGGCGGGAATCTTGCCCAGGGGCCGTCTCAAATTCGAAACGGCCGCCGGTCTTTGGGGTTATATTGATGACACCAGGCACTTTCTCAAGCGCAGCCAGGAGATCGTTCAGGCGGCTCTCCGGCGTACCGTTCAGATCGACTCGCACTTCAACCCGCTGCGAGCCCATCAGCCGCGCCTGGAGCTGTTCAGGTGCATCTTCTGTCACAATGCGGCCTTTATTGAGGATCACGACCCGGTCGCAAACCTGCTGCACCTCAGGCAGAATATGTGTTGAGAGTAGAACGGTCCGATCTTTACCAATTGAACGGATTAATTCTCGAAACTTTACAACCTGCTTTGGATCGAGGCCGATGGTCGGCTCGTCGAGAATGAGCACTTCAGGCTCATGCAGCAGCGCCTGAGCCAAACCGATGCGCTGGCGCATACCTTTTGATAATTTACCGATATACCCGCCAGACCGTTCTTCGAGTTGAACCAGTTCGAGTATTTCTGTGATCCGGCGTCTGGCGTTTTTTATTCCTCGCAGGTCGGCCATATATTTGAGGTACTCAAACACGGTCATGTCGTTGTAAAGTGGAACAGATTCCGGGAGGTAGCCGACGATCTTGCGCACAGCGAGGGAATCTTCAATGACATCATGCCCGCCGATAGTGACTTTTCCTGACGTCGGCGGCATATAGCCGGTCAATATTCGCATGGTGGTCGTTTTTCCGGCGCCATTCGGCCCCAGAAAACCAAGAATTTCACCTTTATCAGCGTGGAAGGTCAGGTCACTGATCGCACGCCGGGAACCATAATCTTTAGTGAGACTCTGAACCCGTATCATTCTTGTCTCCGATATGTAAAGGCTGCAATCTTTAGGATATCTGCAAAAAAACAGGCGGGAGCCCAAACCCCACCTGACAGATCAAGTCAGGCGCACCATAAAGGTGCGTCCTAAAAATTGGTCACAATACACTATACAATGCCGAAGGGTCAAAGTCAATAAGGGAAATGGAACTCTAATCTCTAATTAATAAATTTGGCACAGGGACGGTTGAAAAATGTGTCTTTTGTCACAATGAAAGTGACGTATTCGTACCGAAAGACTTCATTGCGGGAATCGGTCTGTTGCAGTACAATTGCCAGGGTGAAAATTTTTGTTTGCAGGTAGTCACTAGTTCTCAATCCACTCGATTCTTAAAACCTTTCAGGAGGAAGCATGGATATACTTGGTCTTGCCAGGCATGGCTTGAATGATTTCGAGCAAATCGCCATCATTCTCGTCGTCCTGACGTCATTTATCAGTTTGCTGTATGCTTGGTGGTTGCGCGGTACAGTAATGAAGCGAGACAAGGGCACGGAGAAAATGCAGGAAGTTTGGGAAGCAATCCGCGCCGGCGCTGATGGTTACCTTAACCGCCAACTGAAAACCATTCTGCCTGCCATCGGCCTGTTGACGGTCGCAATGTTCCTGAGTGTGTACGTTGTTCCTCCCAGCCGGGAAGCAATGCACGAGTTCCCTGAGAACACGCAGATCATCATCGCAGTTGGCCGCACTATTGCCTTCATTATGGGTGCCTCTTTCTCAATGGCAGTAGGCCAGTTAGGCATGCGCATGGCGATCCAGGCCAGCGTGCGCGCTGCTTCCGCGGCTCGCCGCGATTTCACCGAATCACTGTCAGTGGCTTATTATGCAGGTACGGTTACCGGTATGCTGACGGATGGCCTCGGCCTGTTTGGCGGTACGGTCATCTTCATCATCTTCGGTACTGCTGCTCCTGACGCGCTGCTGGGCTTTGGCTTCGGTGGCACGCTGATCGCGCTGTTCATGCGCGTGGGCGGTGGTATTTATACCAAGGCTGCTGATGTAGGCGCTGATCTGGTTGGTAAGGTCGAAAAAGATATCCCCGAAGATGACCCGCGCAACGCTGCGGTGGTCGCTGACCTGGTCGGCGACAACGTCGGTGACTGCGCCGGTATGGCTGCCGACATCTTCGAATCATACGAAGTTACGATTGTCTCCGGCCTTATTCTCGGTCTGGCCCTGGTAGCTGAGACGGGCAATCTGTTCTGGATTGTTTACCCGCTGGTTATCCGCGGTATTGGTGTGATCAGCTCGATCATGGGTACCTTCACAGTGCCGATTTGGGAGAAGTTCCCGATCAAAGCGCTGCGCGCGCATGACGCTGAAGAGGCGATGTTCCGCTCTTATGAAGTCTCGAGCATCAACACCATTTTGTTCTCCTTCTTGCTGGCGATTTTCTATGCAAACGACTGGCGCCTGGGCCTTCTGACAACCATCGGCGTTGGTCTGGCCGTTGCATTCAACCCTCTGACGTCGTACTTCACTTCGACGAAGAAATCGCCGGTCATTGAGATCGTCAAATCGACCCGGACAGGCCCTGCCACGACCATTCTCTCTGGTCTCTCTGTTGGTATGGAATCGGCTGTGTGGGCGCTGGTCGTGATCGTGATCAGCTTTGTCTTCGCGCTGTTGATTTACCAGGGTGAGGGCACCATCTACGTGCTGTACGCTGTCGCTATGATTGGTATTGGTATGCTCAGCCACACCGGTAACAACGTCGCGATGGACTCCTATGGCCCGATCTCCGACAATGCCAACGGTATTGGCGAGATGGCCTGGCACGGCATGGAAGACGAAAATACGCTCAAGGCTCGCCAGATCATGGCTGACCTTGACGCGGTTGGCAACACAACCAAAGCGATCACCAAGGGCGTAGCCATTGCTTCTGCCGTGATTGCAGCGGTCTCTCTATTTGCTTCATATATTACCGACGTCTCGCGCGTTCAGGAAGGCCTGATTGAATTAGGCCGCCTGGCCCCAGACTTCCAGGTCATGACCGATATCCGCATCTCTGATGTGTCGGTCTTTGTTGGCTTCCTCCTGGGCGGCGCGCTGCCCTGGCTGTTCAGCTCTCTCTCCATCCGCGCCGTCTCCCGCGCTGCGGGCCAGATTGTGGAAGAAGTTCGCAAGCAGTTCCGCATCCCTGGTATTATGGAAGGGACCAAGACACCTGATTATGCTCGCGTCGTGTCGATCTCCACTGCTTCTGCTCAGAAAGAACTGATCCCGCTGGCGACCATTTCGGTAGTCATGCCTATCCTGGTCGGTCTGGTGATGGGCGTCGAGGCGCTGGGTGGTTTCCAGGCCGGCGTGATCGTCTGCGGTATGCTGCTGGCGGTGTTCATGTCGAACTCGGGCGGTGCATGGGATAATGCCAAGAAGGCGATCGAAGATGAGCCTCGCAATCCGGCTGAAAACTCGGGTAAGGGCTCCGAACGCCATAAGGCCGGCGTTGTGGGCGACACCGTTGGTGACCCGCTGAAGGATACTGCTGGCCCAGCGCTTAACCCGATGATCAAAGTCGTCAATATGGTTTCGCTGCTCGCTGCCCCGATTATTGTCCAGCAGGAAAAAGGCTCTGCTGTTATTTGGGTAATCTCTATTGTGCTCGCCGGAGCCATCTACTGGGCGATCAGCCAGAGCAAGAAACCCCAGGCTGAACTGACCGAAGAGCCTGCTCCAGTACCTGGTGACTAACAACGTTTATTGACCTGTAAACAAAATTATGAGGGCCGCCAGCCATCAGGCTGCGCGGCCCTCTTTGGTTCTCAGGTATCGGACTTCAAGCTGCCTTTTCAAGGGTTTCCAGGGTCGACTGGAAATCGGGGGGATACGGGGCTGCAAACGCCAGTTCCTCTAAGCTCTCGGGGTGCTGGAAGGTAATCCGGTAGGCGTGCAGGGCTGTGCGCCTGATGGGGAGGGTCAGAGAAATTTCTTGTGCTCTGATTTGCGCCTGGGAAACCGGTTTCAGACTGCGGTACAAGGGGTCGTTTAGCAGCGGGAGCCCAATCGCGGCGCAGTGGGCGCGGATTTGATGCGTATAGCCACTATGCAAGAAGGCGGAAATCAGCGTAAACAACCCTAGTCGACGGGCAACGATCAGATCCGTCTGAGCCGGCTTGCCCAACTGGTGATCGATAACCGTGCGGTGCTTGCGGTCGCCGTTGACGCGCACCGGGAATGTAATTTGGGTTTTCTCAAACTCGGGCATTCCAACGACGATGACATGATACTCCTTGCGCAATCCTTGCTCATGGGTATCTCGTTGGGCGAACTGCTCGTTCAACGATTTGTGCGCTTTAGCAGTACGCGCGAATAAAATAACCCCGCTGGTGTCTTTGTCAAGCCGGTGAACGACCCACACCCGGCCAAACTGCTCCTGCAGCATCCCAGATAGATATGGAAGGGTGGGGTCGTACCCGTCGGGGATCGTGCGCAGCCCGGCAGGCTTGTTCACAACAAGCAGCGAGTCGTCTTGATAGAGGATCAGATTGCCTGTGTCCATCATTTCGGAGCAGCGTGCCGATCAGCCACGCTTCGGATTGTCACCTGCTGGACAATCCTGGCCCAATTTCAGCGTGCGTCGGAAGCTTCCGGCGCGCTCACTGGTAACTGCCACTTCGATCTCGCTCCCCTCTGGCGCTTCGATGACCCATTGAATATGCCCACGGTTATCGGTTGCATCATCAGCAAAGACAGATGAGATATCGCTTTTATGGCTTCGCCCCTGCAAATAACCGATTTCCGCGCGGGGTTTTCCGACGATGATGCGGGAGCCGGGGGGCAGTTTGAGTTCTGCCAAAACCGGGCGGATCACCTTGCGTTTTTTCGCCTGGTTACTGGTAAAAGCAGGCAGATAACCCGTGTTCTCTACAACCAGATCAATTGTCCAGGACTTTTCTCCGGTGCGGCTGGCTTTGAGCGTGTGCAGTGAAAGGCTAGGAAGCAGCTTGCCAAGCGTAAGTATATAAGGAAGATGCCGTTCTGCCTCTTTGCCCATACATTCGTTCGGGGGATTGCGCCATGTGTATAGTGTGTTCCAACCGCCGAGCTCGACCTTCCCCAACTGTGGATGGTCAAATGGGTACCATTCGACATACCCATCTGGCCCGACGTTATTCTCCACCCACTCAAAGATTTTTAAATCGTCCTCGACCGGATGGCGGGTGAACCATTCGATTAATTTGCGGTCCTTAATCCCCGCCTCGGTAGGCAGATCCCAAAGTTCTACAGTGAAAACATATGCACCAAAGTGATCGTACAACCAATCATCAAAAGCGCCGGTTGTTATATCTTTGGGGCTCTCTAAAAAGTCATGAAACGTAGAGACATTGGGGTAACCGGTAATTTCTGTTCCAATCTCTCCAAGCTGCTTAAAAACGCGGAGGTCATGCGGATCCATCTGGTCGTCGGGCCTGGTTGAGTATGGCCGCAGCAGCGCACGGCTGTAAGTGTGAAACGTCAATGCGATGTTGATGTTCTTGTGCGCCTGGATGAAGCTGACAACTGCGTTGATTTCGGGCTCAGAGGCAGGATATGGTCCCGCGCCGGTCTGCTCATCTTCTGTGCGCCATTCGTAGGGGAAGTTGCGGTTAAAATCCAGGCCGGCCTGGGGTTTGGCGATTTTGATCACATAGCCGTCGTAATCTTCTAACAACCCTTCGGGCAGAACCCGGTAATAGGTCCCGCCGGTATCCGCGGGCTGGCGTTTTATCATGAACCGGCTGTTGCCAGGGGCGGGCTTCCAATCTCCGTTGGGGTCTGGGAAGCGCATTTGCAGAATGCGCGAGTCACCGTCAATATCCTGCACATGGAGCCCATCATCTGGTTCGGTCCATGGATAGGCGCGAACGCCTGAGCGCACGAACCGCGGGCAGGTATCCATTGCTGCGGCTGCACCGTCTGGATTGATGCGCGGTACAGCGTATATGGTGCAGGTATCGAGCAGGTGAGTGATTTGTTCGTCTTTCTGATATTGACTGAGGACAGAATAAACGAGATAAAGGACCGTGGTTGTCCCGGCAAGTTCCGTCGCATGGATGTTGCCATCCAGCCAGATTGCGGGCTTTTCATGATCAGAGCCGGTTGAGAAGTTAGTGATTGCCATCAGATAAATCGGTTTCCCCTCGTGGCTGGTGCCGATTACGGAGAGGTCGACAAGGCCGGGGTATCTCGCAGCCCATTCCTTCAGGATGGATTCCAGTTCCTGGTTGGTGAAATAGCGGTTGAAGTTCATGGTATCCTGTCATTGGTGGTGAGTCGTTGTTCTTCATCAGTATATCAAAAAATTGACCACGAATTCCTGATTATGGAACACGTGTTTTGGATTTGTAATACAATTAATCAACTGAAGCAATAATTTGGGAGGAAACAATGAAGATCGTTCTCGTTCATGTTCATGTAAAGCCCGAATGCATCGAGTCATTTAAAGAAGCCAGCCTGGAAAACGCGCAAAACAGCGTTCAGGAGCCCGGCGTCGCGCGTTTTGATGTGATCCAACAGATGGATGACCCGACTCGTTTTGTGTTGGTCGAAGTCTATCGAGACGAAGAAGCACCTGCAAAGCATAAAGAGACAGCGCACTACCTCGCGTGGCGAGACAAAGTGAAGGATATGATGGCAGAACCGCGTTATGGCGTGAATTACCAGAATATCTTTCCTGACGATAACGGTTGGGGCTAGGCGGGATCATGCGGTTCGATTTTGCAACAGCCAATCGAATCCTGTTTGGAGAGGGGGTTCTCGAGCAGGTAGGCTCACTTGCAGCCGAGTTGGGCCGGTATGCGCTGGTCGTGTCTGGCTACAAAAGCGTGGATATTGACCGGCTGGCAGCTTTGTTGAAAGACTCTGGGTTGGGTTGTGTGCGTTTCCCGGTCAGCGGCGAGCCAACCGTCCAGGTTGTGGAAGAAGCTGTCAAAACAGCCCGCGAAGCGGGCTGCGACCTGGTGATTGGTTTTGGCGGCGGTTCAGCGATCGATACGGCAAAAGCTGCTGCAGCATTGATCACCAACCCCGGCAATCCACTTGATTACCTGGAGGTCGTCGGGAAGAACCAGCCGTTGACCGAACGTCCCGCGCCGTTCATCGCCATCCCAACCACTGCCGGTACGGGCAGTGAGGTGACGCGAAACGCTGTGCTGGCAGTCCCTGAAAAACAGGTCAAAGTGAGCCTGCGCAGCCCGATGATGCTTGCCCGCATCGCGTTAATTGACCCTGAGCTGACTTACAGTCTACCACCCGCCGTTACCGCATCGACCGGCATGGATGCTCTCGCGCAGGTGATTGAGCCGTATGTCTCGAAGCGCGCAAATGCATTCACCGATCTGTACTGCCGCGAAGGGATCCGGCGCGCTGCCCGCTCGTTGCGCCGGGCATATCAGGATGGACAGGACAGAGCAGCGCGTGAAGATATGTCGTTCGCCAGCCTGATGGGCGGGCTTGCGCTGGCGAACGCCGGCCTGGGTGCAGCGCACGGGTTCGCCGGGCCGATTGGCGGTATGTTCAACGCGCCGCACGGTGCAATCTGCGCCTGCCTGCTGCCTGCAACGGTCTCGGTGAACGCGCGCGCCCTTCGCCAGCGAGAGCCGGAGAATAACGCCCTCAGTCGTTACGTTGAAATTGCCCAGGAGGTCACCGGAAATCGACAGGCCGGCGCCGACGATCTCGCTGCCTGGCTCGACGATCTGCGCAGAGATTTGAATATCCCTACGCTCAGCGCTTTTGGGGTCCAGCGCCAGGACCTGGAGATCCTGGTCGAAAAAGGGTCAATCGCCAGCAGTATGAAAGCCAATCCGCTGGCGTTGACTCAAGAAGAAATGCGAGAGATTCTTGAAATGTCGCTGTAGAGCAGCGTTATCGCCTGTGAAATTGATCAGGGCTGCCCCGGCTGGACGAAATAGCTCACACCAATGACTCCAGGACCAGCGTGGACCAGGATTGCAGGCGTCATATCGTAAATTCGGATGCCATCGACCGGGATGCCAAGCTGACTGCCCAGCTCTGCGGCTAATTGTTTTGCTTCGGCTTCGACATCGCCGTGCATAATGCACAGGTGAGATGAGGGGTCGCGCGGGCAGTCGTTTAGGATGATCTCGCGCATGCGGGCCATTGCGCGTTTATGGGTGCGCTGGCTTTCATATGCTTCGGTTGTGCCATTGCGGATCGTGAGAATGGGCTTTACCTGCAAGAGGCTGCCGAACAGGGCTTTGGCTGCGCCGATGCGACCGCCTTTGTAGAGATACTCAAGCGTATCGACCATAAAGTAGACGCGGTGGCGATTCGACATTTCTTCCACTAGCTTGACGATTTCTTTCGCCGTCTTGCCTGCTTTTGCTGCCTGAACCGCTTCTAATACCACGGCTCCCAGCCCGCCGCCAATGATACGGGTGTCAACGACATGGATATCGATACCTGGGAAATCTTGCGCGGCGACCGAAGCGCTTCGATAGGTACCGCTGAGACTGGCCGACGGCGCGATTACAACGGCTGAGTCACCTCGCTCAGCAATCTCCTTGTAGATGGGCGTATAAAGCGCGGGAGGTGGCGCGGCTGTTTTTGGCAGAACAGTGCTGGTACGAAGCCGCTTCATGAATGTGACTGCATCCATTTCTGTATCGTCACGGTATGTTTCTTCCCCAAAGACGATGATCTGGGGAATATAACCAATGCCCAATTCTTGCGCTTCAGCCAAAGAAATGCAGGAAGTGGTATCAGCAATGATCTTTACCATAAAAACATCCTTTCGATGAACAGATTGAGTCCAGGTCATTCATAGCAACTTCATAAATGCATTTCATCACGACCGGTTTACCGCACTGGGTTTGCGAACACGGTGCGAGAGGTGATTGCCTATTTTATACTCACTTGTCTCTTCGTGATTGGGCAGCAATTAACTGCACTGAATCGGACTTCGTTGCTATTTACCAGCCTACGACCCAAAATTAACATTCCCTAAGATTATATCCTAACTGCACCGCAATTTACCAAAAAGGTGAGAAATACTACATAAAAACAGGGGAAAACAGTGTGAGCAGTAATCAAGCGGCTATAATTAAGAACACGCTGCTCGCATTAAGGTTTCGGATTGGATGGTTCGATCATCCTACAGGTAGAAAGGAAATATGCTAATGACAATGACGATGACGATGACACAACAGAAAGCTGGCCTGAGTGGAGCCGAACCGGTTGGTTTTGTTGTATTTGGCGTTACGGGTGACTTAACACGGCGGAAGCTAATTCCTGCCCTTTATGAATTGAAACGCGCCGAAAGGCTCGATGTGCCCTTACATATTATTGGATTTGCCCGCAGGGATTGGACGGATGAGCATTTGCGTGAGGTGCTTCGCGATGGCATTCGCGAGTTTGCCCGGACGAAACCGGTTGATGAACAGGTCGTTGAGTCTCTGCTGGAACACACCCATTATATTCAGTCCACGTTTGAGGATGAAGCGGGTTATTACCGGCTGCGCGAGCTGCTGGACCAGTTAGAGATTCCCAACGTCATGTTTTATCTGGCGACTCCGCCGGAATCGTACATTGAGATCGCCCGCAAAGTAGGGATGACCCAGTGCACCCGCGGGTGCGGCGGATGGACGCGGCTGGTCGTAGAGAAGCCGTATGGGCAGGATCTGGCTTCAGCGCGAAAACTTGACGATGAGCTTCACCGCGTTTTTCATGAGGACCAGATTTACCGGATTGACCATTATCTTGGTAAAGAGACCGTCCAAAATATCCACGTCTTCCGTTTTGCGAATGGTATCTTCGAGCCGCTCTGGAACCGCAATTACGTTGACTCGGTACAGATTACCGTGGCGGAGACAGTTGGGGTTGGCTCGCGAGCCGGGTATTATGAGTCTGCCGGCGTCATTCGTGATATGTTCCAGAATCACTTGCTGCAGCTGCTAACGCTCACGGCAATGGAAGCGCCTGTTGCGTTTAACGCCGATGCTGTGCGCGATGAAAAGGTGAAGGTGCTCAGAGCGCTGCGCCCCCTGCGCGGGCGTGAAGCGATCTTGAACACATATCGCGCGCAATATACATCAGGGAGTGAAAATGGCCGCCGTGTCCCTGGCTATAAGGATGAAAAAGGCGTCTCGCCTGATTCACTGACCGAGACATATCTGGCAGTGCGGTTGTTCGTCGATAACTGGCGCTGGGCGGGCGTGCCGTTTTATTTGCGTTCCGGTAAGCGGATGCCAACCCGCGCAACCGAAATTGCAATTCAGTTTAAACAGCCGCCGCTGTCGCTTTTTAACTGGCAGAATATGGCCGGGAGCGCGCCAAATGTGCTGGTGCTCTCTTTGCAACCCAATGAAGGAATCACACTGACCTTTGGCGCAAAACCACCGCGCCCGAATGAGATCGCGCCGGTCCAGATGCATTTTAGTTATGAGGACACTTTTGGCATCAGGCCGCCAGAAGCTTATGAGCGGCTGCTGCTGGATGTGATGATCGGAGACGCGACGTTGTTTACTCGCAGCGATGAGGTGCTTGAAGCATGGGCTTTTACCACCCAGATTGTTGAAGCGTGGAAAGAATTCCCCATTCGCAATATTCCGGTTTACGAAGCCGGAACCTGGGGGCCGCCTGGGGCTGATGATTTTATCGCACGAGACCACCTGGCCTGGAGAAACCCTGCCTGATTTCAGGTGCGCCGGCCGCAGTTCGGGCAAACCTTTTCATCGCTGCGCAGAACAAACCCGCAGTATTTACAGGTGTTGGGCTGTTCAGCGCCGAGAGGCGCTCCGCAGGCGATGCATCTCGGCTCGCCGACCGGGTTTGCCGTCCCGCAGTATGCACAGGTAACCCGGCGGAGCCGTTCAGAGAGCTCAGTGCTCGCGCCAAGCGCGCGGGCTGTGTTTTCGAGAACGCGCACGATGTCTTCGCTCAACTGCAAGCTTTCGATATCCTGAGCGATATCATCCAGGCGGTTTAGCAAGTTGAGCGGATTGCGCAGCGCCGATAACGCGCTGAAACCCAGGCTTGCAGCGACGCCGATCCAGGCTTGCTGCCCGATCTGGACGACAACGCCATCTTCAGCCTGGGTTAAAATGACGCTCACTGCTGTTTGCCCACCGGAACGCAGGTGATCGCGGGTGGCTATCTGGACGACAAGCCTGGAGCGGTCACCGATTTGCTGGACGCGCCAGTTGCCACGATTATAATGTGCCGCCAGGGCATTGGCGAAATCAATAGTTGTGATGTTTCCGTGATATATGCGTTGGTTCATTTTCTTCGATTATAATCAGTAATCATAACTGTGTACCCATAAAATACCGGGCTCTTTTCTCTGCCTGCAACCCACGACCGCCCACGAGCCCGATTACAATCAGGAGAATTTATGCGTCGTTTTATCGTAAAAGCCATGCTGCTTGGCTTGCTGATTATGATTGCCTGGATGGCTTCCTGGCAGTCACCGGCAGCTGCAAGCGATTTGGCTCAGCTTCCGACTGGATCTGTCCCGACTGTCACCAGCACCCCTGGTGGGCCATATGCCATCGTCAACTCAGATAGTGGGGAGTTTCAGGTAAAGCTTCGCTCAGGCCCAGGCGTTTTGTATGATCAGGTAGGGCTGCTTCTTTTAGGTCAAAAAGTACCTGCAAAAGGTCGTTCGCCCGGCAATGAGTGGATTCTGGTCGAATATCCGGGGATCCCCGGTGGGCATGCGTGGGTGTTTTCGCTGTATGTTACGATTGATCCGCCTGTGCAGCTGCCGGTTGTTGAGCCGCCGCCTACGCCCACGCTGGCGATGACGGCTACGATTGACCCGACCCTGGCGGCACGTTGGATTGTCACGACCGAACCGACTCGCCTGCCGACTTTCACAGCTCCGCCGCCGCTGGCAATCCCCACATTCACCGATGAGGGCAGCCCCAGCCTATCATCTGTGCCGATGGGGTTTGTCATCCTCGGGCTGGCTGTGACCGGGCTCTTTCTCGGAATTATGGCGATGGCTCAGAGAGGATAAATTTATCCAGCCCGCGCAGGCAGTTTGCCCCGAGCTTATGCCCGACATCGCTTTCGCAGAAGGTGACCTTCGCTCCGGCTGCATTCAGTAAATCCACCGCATCTCTGGCAAGCTGCACCGGAACGGTTTCATCGCGCGTGCCGTGAGCGATGAAAACCGGTTTCCCTTTAAGAGCGCTGTAGCGGCCCGGTTCCCCGCCCGCCGCTGATTCATCGCGCGGAAGAAACCCCGCGAGTGCAATCACGCGGCTGACATGCTGCGGGTACAGGGCTGCCAGCGTATAAGCAAGGCCGGCGCCCTGGCTGAACCCCATCACGTCGAAGGATGACTGCGGCGCATCGGAAATCGAGCGCCAGCGCTCGAATGCTTCATATAAACGGTGCGCCACATCCACAAAATCATCCAAAGCCGGCAGTTCCTCCTGGCTGCGATTCACCCATGAATAGCCGCCCTTGGGCCATGCGATAGGCGCGCGTGGAGAAAAGATCCAGGCGTTTTTGGGCAGGCCGCGTGTAAAGATCCACATGATGTTCTCGTCTCCGGTTAGCCCGTGGATGAGCAGGAAGACACGCGCCGGTTCTGCCGCCGCACCTGGGTCAGCCGGGCGGCGGACTCGAACCGTCCATTGACCGTCAGTTAAGAGATACGGCTCATTTTCGTTTTGTACATTTGCCATTCAAGTTCATCCCCCGAAATCCGTCATTTTTTCCTGAATTCTTGACATAAATTTCAGGCAAACACTCATTAATTCTTTTTGAACAGCCCGGTGCGGTTCAGCCTGCGGAGAAGGACATTTTGCCAGGAGAACATTCGCTTTAACTCGGGCAACGATTGGCGGGCAGATTCTTCGCCCAGACGGACCAGTTCAGCCGGGACGGCAAAATCCAGCATTCCGTAGCGGTCCACATTGGGCCGGATGATGAAATCTGGCTTGTCTACTTCAAGACGCAGCTCCGACAGCATCCGCATCGTGATATCCATCGAATGGACAAAAATTCGAAAGGCCTGCCCGATGCGCATTCGGGCAAAGCCCTCAATAATTGGTGACGGGATCGGCAGCGGCATCACCGTAGGCATGTTGAACTGCGGTGGGATGCTGTCCCAGCGCTCTTTCGCAGGATTCAGCACAACAGCGACTACCGGCACGTCTGGCGCTATCCGGCGAGCCAGGTTAACCGGCACGGGATCGAGCACGCCGCCGTCGACAAGCTCTGCTTTTCCGCGTATTTTGGTGGGAAACACTCCTGGGATGGCAATGGAGGCAAACGCGGCCTCCATAACGCTGCCTTCGTTCAGATAGATTTCCTGTGAGGTGTTGATATCGACGGCGGTACAGGCGAAAGGAATTTTCAGGTCGGAGAACGTGCAATCACCCAGCACAGCGGTAAGCGCTTCAGCCAGCCCTGCATAACCGAGCAGCGACGGCCCATCACCGGGAAGGCGGGCATATAAGCGCTTTTGCGGGATGCTCTCGACGATCTTAAGGATTTCACCCGGCGAATACCCTGCTGCGTAAACAGCTCCCACCAGAGCGCCAGCACTCGTCCCTGCAATTGCGCGAATCTTAAACCCGGCTTCTTCCAGACAGGCAAGCACCCCAAGATGCGAAATGCCTTTGATCCCTCCACCACCCAACGCCAGACTGATATCCATAATTATTACAATACCCTACTTATTGCTCGAGCGAGCGAACTAATTCCAACAGTTCGGTGTCGATCTCTTTGACGCGCCCGACGACCTCATCGAGTGGGGTGGCGACAATCTTTCCTTTTACCTGGCCCATCAGCACGCCGCTCAGGCCCAACTCGAGATGGCGCGTTGCAGCTGCACCCAGGCGAGTTGCCAGCAAGCGGTCAAATGCGCCAGGTGCACCCCCGCGCTGAACATATCCTAACTGGGTGGCGCGAATTTCGAACCCAAGGCGCTCTTTGTGCTCTTGAAAATATTGAACCAGCGCCTCAGCATTATACTTCGCTCCTTCCGCGACGACGACCATTGCATGGGCTTTCCCACGTTCGTACGCGTGGCGGATTCCATCGGCGATTTCTTCAGGATCAGTTTCAACCTCTGGGATAACAATCACCTCAGCGCCGCCGGCAATGCCAGACATCAGCGCAAGATAGCCGCAGTTGCGGCCCATGACTTCGATCAGGAAAGCGCGCTGGTGAGACGAGGCCGTGACCTTCAGGCGGTCAATCGCCTCGAGGGCGATGTTCAGGGCTGTGTCTACGCCGATCGTGATATCAGAACCGACCAGGTCGTTATCGATTGTGGATGCAACACCGACGACAGGGAACCCCATTTTCGAAAGCTCATATGCGCCGGTCTGTGACCCGTTCCCACCAATGACCACGAGCGCCTCGATGCCCAATTGATTCATCGAGCGGATTGCCTTTACACGCCCTGCTTCGGTGCGGAATTCTTCAGATCGTGCGCTTCCCAGAATTGTTCCACCCTGCTGGATGATGCCGCCGACATCACGCGCGCCCATTGGACGGATTGTCCCATTGATCAACCCGGTATAGCCGTTCCTGACGCCGAACATTTCCCAGCCTTTATCGATACCTGTACGGATCACCGCTCTGATCGCGGCATTCATGCCAGGGGCGTCTCCACCGCTAGTTAGTACTGCAACGCGTCTCATGATTGTGCTCCTTTGCTTATGACCGGTTCCCGAATATCCCAAAAATTAAAAGCTGTCCCTTTATTATATACCCGTGCGGTCGAGTTTGCCGTCAGGGCGCAAACTTGCTGGCACTTGAAATCCAGCCTGGTATGAGCCTGGGTTCTGTTCCATTAGCTCCTGGCATGTAAACCAAATGATTGTTATACTAGGATGATTACATCTGGTATGATCGCTATATGACAATTGTATAACCATGCTACAGTTTATTCGTCGTATTTTCCGTTCTGCAAACCCTGCCCCAGCGAATTACCGGGATATCTTTTTCCATCTTTACATGGAAATTGCCTGGTTTGGCGTTCTTGCCGGCACGACGATTGCGTTCTTAGCCGTTTTTGCAACGCGCCAGGGAGCCAGTTCATTCCAGATTGGCCTGCTCAGCTCGGTCCCTGCCCTGGTAAACCTGGTTGTTTCTCTGCCGGCCGGGAGCTGGCTTTCCAGGCAGCGGATCGGAAGGGCTGTATTCCTCACATCGCTGATCCAACGCAGCTTTTACATCGTAATGGTCGTGCTGCCGGTTCTGCTTGTGCCAGAAGCGCAGGTATGGACAATCGTCATGATAACTTTTCTAATGTCGGTCCCGGGGGCCGCGATGACGGTTGGGTTTAATTCGCTGTTCGGCGAAGCGGTGCCGGTGGAGTGGCGCGGGCAGGTTGTCGGAATTCGCAACGCAATCCTCTCGATTGTGACGACCGGCTTCACCCTGATCTCCGGGCAAATTTTGGAACACATGCCCTTCCCGGCAGGCTACCAGGTGGTCTTTGCCATTGGCGTTGTTGGGGCGCTGGTATCCTCTGCCCACCTATACCTGCTTTCCAGACTGGTTGGGACAAAGGCGGCAGAAGGGATCATCATGCCGGCACGAACGGCTGCAGGCCGCCGCCTGGCTGTTGAGCTGCGCCAGATCTATCAGCGCGGATTACAGAGCTTGCGGTTGGACGTTATGCGCGGCCCGTTTGCGCAGTTGATGCTCCTATTGTTTGGCTGGCATCTGGTGCAATTTATGCCGATCCCGCTCATCACGCCGTTCGTCGTGAACGAGCTTCAACTGTCTGATCAGGTGATCAGCCTGGCGTCTAGCTGCTTCAATGTGACAGTCTTTCTCGGCTCGCTTCGGTTGAGCCAATTGACCCACCGCTTTGGAAACAAGATCCTGACAGGCGTTGGCATTATGGGCCTGAGCCTGTTTCCGACTCTCACTGCGCTGGGTCCGGCAGGTTACATTTGGGGAAACCTGATTGGCGGGCTTGCCTGGGCTTTGGCCGGTGGTGCGCTGTACAATTTGATCCTTGAAAAATGCCCAGGACACGACCGCCCAGCTTACCTGGCATGGTACAGCATGGTTTCGAATGCCGCCATTTTGCTCGGCTCGACCGCAGGCCCGGCGATCGCGGGAGTGATCGATCCGCAGATCGCCCTGATCATTTTTGGCATTGGCCGGCTGCTGGCGGGCATCGCCGTGCTGCGCTGGGCATAATTGCAGTTCACCAGTATATCAACATCCCCTATTTTATTGACCCGGTTCTTCCAGCTTGCTATAGTAGTTCTATGATGTCCAGGGGGATTTGCATACGATTGTAGTAAGCGGCAAATCAGAAGGGATGATTCCGTATGGATACCAATCGTGATTTTATGCTGGTGACGCAGGACGGCCGGCGAGGAAAAATTCTATCCCCAGGCGTTGTTCACCCTGGCGGCGATGAGAATGTGCTTGTCGAGCTGGAGAACGGCCGGCAAATTTTGATTTCTGAAGCGCTTCTGGAGAAGCAGGCAGACGGCAGTTATTCTGTTCCCCTGAACCTGGCCAAACTTGAAGATATGAGTGAAATGAAATCAGGTCAGGTGATCGTCATCCCGGTCATCGCTGAACATCTTGAGGTAACTAAGCGTGAACGAGAAAAGGGCACTGTGCGGGTTGAAAAGAAGGTTCATGAGAAGGAACAAATCGTTGACCAACCCGTCATTAAGAACCGTGTAGATGTCAGGCGCAAGCCGGTGAATAAATATATCGACAAGCCGCTCTCCGCATGGTACGAGGGTGATACGCTGGTTATTCCTGTTCAGGAAGAAGTGCTGGTTATCGAGAAGAAGCTGGTGCTCCGCGAAGAGATCCGCGTGACCCAACAAAAAACAGAGGTTCGCCAGCCGCGGTCGTACAAGCTGCGCCGTGAAGAAGTGTACGTCAACCGAATATCCTCAGATGCTCCCGCAGAAGAGGAAGAGGAGTTCAATATTGACGAGTTGTAAAGAATTTCCGGTGATTATGTTAGAATCACCGGTATGGGTGTAAAAGTCGTCGCAACGAACAGAAAAGCACATTTTGAATATTTTCTTCTGGAGCATTTTGAAGCCGGGATCTCTCTACAAGGTAGTGAGATCAAATCGATTCGCGCCGGGCAGGTGAGTCTCCAGGAATCGTATATTCGTATAGATGAGATCAAACAGGAGGCCTGGTTGATCGGAGCGCATATTGCCCCTTATGACCATGCCAGCCGGTTTAACCACGACCCGGTGAGGCCGCGGCGTTTGCTTCTCCATAAACATGAGATTCGAGAGCTGTGGAACGCGGTTCGGCAGAAGGGCGTGACGATCGTGCCTGTTCAAATTTATTTGAAGGACGGGCGGGCGAAAGTGGATCTGGCGATTGCCAAGGGGAAACGAACGTATGACAAACGCCAGGAGATCGCAAAGCGAGACGCGCAGCGCGAAGTGGAGCGCGAGGTGCGGGGGCGCGGAAAAGAGCGGTATTAAAATTAAGTTTTACAAGATTTATCGTAAAATAGATATCTATAAAAGGATCAAAAGCAATGCTCGCGAACAACACCATTGCACTGATCGCCGCATTTGGGCTTGCACTGGCCTGGCTGCGGCTCAACGATTTTTTCGCGCATCGTGGCTGGATTAGCGGTCCGCTATCCCGAAAAATAATCCATATCGGTACAGGCCCGCTTTTCGTCCTCAGTTGGCTTTTTTTCACCGATACTACAACAGGGATTCCGCCGCAATATCTGGCGGCGTTGATTCCGCTGGCCATCACGATCCAATTTGCGCTGGTTGGCTCAGGCGTTTTGCGGGACGAGGCAGCAGTCAAAGCGATGTCGCGCACCGGCGACCGGCGGGAAATATTGCGCGGTCCGCTGTATTATGGGATTGTCTTCGTTGTTCTGACGCTGTTGTATTGGCGGAACTCGCCGATTGGGATTGTTGCGCTGATGCTGTTGTGCGGCGGGGACGGATTGGCGGATGTGGTTGGAAAACGCCTGCCGTCCATGCGCCTGATCTGGTCGCCTGATAAATCGCTGTCAGGATCATTTGCAATGTTTTTCGGCGGTTTTCTGATGAACGCGCTGGTCCTGGCTGTGTACACGGCAGCGGGGGTGTTTCCGGGCAACCTCGGCACCTATCTCCCAGGATTAACACTGATTGCCCTGGCGGCGACCCTGGTGGAATCGCTGCCGTTCAAAGACCTGGATAATCTGACCATCCCGCTCGTCGCGGTCATTCTCGGTCACTGGCTCTTATGAAAGGGTATATTCAAGCAGGATAAGGACAATCGATGGTTCAAATTGATGGCTCCCAGTTGACGCTTGCCGACGTGGTGAAAGTAGCCCGTCATGCAGAACCGGTCAGTCTATCAGAGGAGGGTTACCAGGCCATCCAAACTTCGCGACGATGGTTAGACACGATTGTCGCTACTGACCGTCCTGTTTACGGCATCAATACAGGGTTCGGGATTTTTGCGGAGCGGCGTATTCCGCGCGTTGATTCTGCGCGTTTGAGCCGCAACCTGATCCTCAGCCATGCCGTTGGGACAGGCCCGGCTTTGCCGGAGGAAATCGTGCGAGCGGCTATGCTGGTGCGAGCCAACACGCTTGCGAAGGGGCATTCGGGCGTGCGGGTTGGAATCGTGCAGACTCTGCTCGATATGCTCAACGCGGGAGTCACGCCGGTTGTACCTTCACAGGGATCCTTGGGATCTTCGGGGGATCTCTGCCCGTTGTCGCATATGGCCCTGGTATTCACGACTGACGAAGAAGATCTCGCTGAAGAGTCAGGGTCGGCGATCTACCAGGGGCAGCTGCTCGACGGAAAGACTGCCATGCAAAAGGCCGGTCTTCAACGCATCCGCCTTGGGCCGAAGGAAGGACTGGCGCTGAATAATGGGGCGACGTTTTCAGCCGCAATTGCAGCGCTGGCCGTGGTTGACGCTGAGTACCTTCTAGACCTGGCAGATTACGCCCTGGCAATGACTCTCGAAGCGGTGATGGGCTGCAGCGCAGCCTTTGACCGGCGACTGCACGAAGCCCGAGGGCACCCAGGGCAAATCCGGGTGGCAGAGCATGTGCGTGAGATCACCGAAGGCAGCACGCTGATCAACCGCGCTGACCGCGTCCAGGATGCTTATTCTTTACGCTGCGCGCCGCAGGTGATGGGACCGGTGCGCGATACGCTGGCATTTGTGCGCGGCATCATCGAGCGCGAGATCAACGCCGCGACAGATAATCCGTTGATTTTTGGCCCTGAAGACGTGCTGTCCGGCGGCAATTTTCATGGCGAGCCAATTGGGATGGCGATGGATTACCTGGGTATCGCGATGAGCGAAGTCGCAGCGATCTCTGAACGGCGCATCTTCCGCCTGACAGACGGCAGGCTCAACGCGGGGCTGCCGGCAATGCTGGTCGATAACACTGAGGCGGCCGGGTTAAATTCGGGCCTGATGATGCCGCAGTACACCGCTGCCTCGCTGGTGCTCGAAAACCAGTCGCTGGCAAGCCCAGATTCGGTGAAATCGCTGCCGACATCTGCCGAGCAGGAAGACCACAACGCCAATTCGATGACAGCAGCCCGGCACGCCAGGCAGATTTTGACCAACACGGCGCACGTCCTGGCAATTGAGCTTTACACCGCTGCCCGGGCGATCGACCTGCGCTTGCGCGACATGCCCGATGCTCGCCTGGGCGCAGGCACTGACGCTGTTTACAAGAGACTGCGCCAGGAAGTACCTTACCAGCCCGGTGATGCATGGTGGGGACCGGAGATCGCGCGCGTGCATGAATTGATCTCACAGCGAGCATTTGGATCGCTTGCTAAGGAAAAACCGGTCACTGCTTAGTTCTCTGTTGACAATCTAACCAATTCTTATTATCTTTATGCCCATGAATCAACGGCCACGTTTGCATACTCGTAGAAAATTTCTAAGGTATTCCGCCCTGTCTGCTTTAGGTCTCAGCTCGCTGGCTTTTCGTCCCCGACCGCGATTATCCTGGATCGATCTGCAAGCGCAATTTCCGGATGCGGAAAAATTGGGCCGCGTTGCCCAGGGTATGGTGAAGATTCGCAGCAAGCCATTTGAGAGTGCGCCTGAAGTTGGGCGGATCTACGATGATGCGATTGTCGTGTGGCTGCGTGAGGTTGTAGGCGAGTCACCGGGCGGTTATGGCCCGGCCCGGTGGGTTGAGACCCCTGAGGGCTATATCTATGCTCCGCGGCTCCAGCCGGTCTACAACCGCCCCCAAGAGCCGGTTAAGTCGCTGCCGCCAACTCCTGAAGGCGCAGTCCCCGGTGGAACAGGCAAGGGCATGTGGGCTGAAGTATCTGTCCCTTATGTCGACATGATCGTCCGCCGACCGCTCGCCTCGACGGTATACCGCGAGCGAATGGAAATCGGTCTTCCGCCGCGCATCTATTACAACATGATCGTCTGGATCGACGATATGGAGACGACTGCAGATGGGCGTGTACTCTACCGGGTGCAGGAGCGGTATGGCAACCCAGGGGATATTTATTGGGTCCCCGCGGAGGCCATGCGTCCCTTAACTGAGGAAGAGGTCAGCCCCATTAACCCGGATGTGACCGATAAAAAGGTGGTCGTCAACCTGACGCGGCAGACGCTCTCTTGTTACGAAGGAAAGGACGAGGTCTATTTTTGCCGGGTGTCAACCGGCGCAAAGTTTGACGCGTATGGAAATGCTGTAGATCACTGGTCTACACCGCCCGGCCCGCACCCAATCTATCGAAAGCTGGTCGCTCTACACATGAGCGGTGAAACGACCGGTGACTGGCCCGCGGTCGGCTGGACGCAGATCTTTGCTACCGGCGGGGTTGCTATTCACTCGACTTACTGGCACGCATACTTTGGTATTCCGCGCTCTCACGGTTGTGTGAACTGCGCACCGGATGATGCCAAATGGGTCTTCCGCTGGACTTACCCACATGTTGGTCTTGAGCCAGGTGATGTTGATATCAGCTCGCAGTGGCCGCCAACCGGAACGACTGTAGAAGTGATAGAATAGCGGTGAAAATGGACTTACCTCCCAGTCCTGAAGTCCCTGAAAGGGAAACAGAGCTGTCCGGCATCCCATATAAAGGAATTGTGTTTTTACTTGCCGGGCTGCTGATTGGCGCTATCCTCGCCTATACGGTCCTAATCAGTGGCGGTGTTGCAGGACGGGAAACGAGCAGCGAACCGGTTGACATTGATGGCCCTCGTCTTCCCGCTGCGGTCGGATCGGCAGCTCCCGATTTTACACTGCCGAACCTGGAAGGTGAATCTGTATCCTTAAGCAGCCTGCGCGGAAAACCTGTCGTCATCAATTTCTGGGCGACTTGGTGCGCACCCTGTAAAGAGGAGATGCCGCTACTGGAGAAGACTGCACAGCAGTTGGGCGATCAGGTGGTTATTCTGGGCGTTGATTATGCCGAAGGGAAAGACGTTGTTCAGTCTTTCGTTTCTGAACTGGGACTGACATTCCCCATTTTGCTCGACTCAGATGGGGTTGTCGCAGACCGTTATTTCGTTCGGAATTATCCATCGACATTCTTTGTTGATTCAGAAGGGGTTGTGCGCGCTCAACGCGTTGGACTCTTAGATGAAGATCTGCTGGAAAAATATCTAGAAACGATTGGAATTGAGCCATGATAAATGTGACTGTCTATATCCGTGAGAACTGCCCTGATTGTGATCAGGTACTGGCAGATCTCGAATCGCTGCAGGCTGTCGTTCCGCATCAGACAGTCACGGTTGATGTGACTCGAGACCAGGGGCTGCGCGAAAGAATAGGCGAGCTGCTGCCCGTCGTTGAAATTGGCCCTTATCGTTTGCAAACACCAATCGCCCGGCAGGATTTGCAGGTCGTTCTCAGCGCTGCCCGAGACCGGGCCCAGCAGATGGAACAGGTCGATCAGGAGACCTATCAGCAGCGCGTTAACCGGGGACGGGTGATCACCTCAAGCGATCGATTATCGATCTTTTTTTCGCGCCATTATCTGGCGCTTATCAATGTTCTCCTGCTTGTTTATGTGAGCCTGCCGTTTCTGGCTCCGGTTATGATGAAGACCGGGAACCCAATCGTCGCTTCGATGATTTACAAAGGCTACAGCCCAATGTGTCATCAGCTGGCTTTCCGGTCCTGGTTCTTATTTGGCGCACAGCCCTATTATCCTCGTGAACTGGCAGGTCTTGCCGGATTAACGCCATATGAGACGATCATCGACAGCCAGGAGATTGACCTGCTGCAGGCGCGCAATTTCGTTGGAAATGAGACGCTGGGTTACAAGGTAGCCCTATGCGAGCGTGACGTGGCGATCTACGGGACGATGCTGCTGTTTGGCGTCGTCTATTCGCTCACCGGAAGGCGGTTCCGGTCGATCCCGTGGTATATGTGGATTGCGATCGGCCTTGTTCCGATTGGCCTTGATGGGGTTTCGCAGCTTCCCAGCTTCTCGTCTGGGCTGCCCTCCTGGATCATTCGAGAGAGTACGCCGCTGCTGCGTACTATCACCGGCGCGTTATTCGGTTTAATGACCGCCTGGTATCTTTTCCCGATGATTGAGGAGTCGGCTCGAGAGACGAGGCGAGTCATGCAGCGAAAGCTGGCAGTCATTCAGCAGGCAAACCGGGCAAACCAGACGTAGAGGCAGCTAAATGACGTTTCATCAATCCGCTGGCCTCTGCTACTACACTTTTGAAAGCTTCGACCGGTACGGGCTGGTGCACGGTCTATTTACGCGCCACGGCGGCGTGAGCCCCACGCCGTGGCATTCGCTCAACCTGGGTGGCACAACCGGTGATTCACGGGAAAATGTAATCGAAAACCGGAAGCGCATCTTTGATGTGATGGGACGGCAGGTTGAGACCATTTATGACGCGTGGCAGGTCCACGGAACCCATGCGATTTGCACCGACCGCCCGCGCCCGCTGGATGGGGCGCATGAAAAAGCCGACTCGATTATCACCAGCAGCAGAGATGTCACCCTCTTCATGCGTTTTGCCGACTGCGTGCCGGTTTTCCTCTTTGACCCTGTGAAGGCGGTGATCGGTATCGTCCATGCCGGATGGCGAGGGACGGTAGATCGCGCTCCCGCTGCAGCCGTTGAGCGCATGGCGCAGCAGTACGGCAGCCGCCCAGGCGATATACTGGCGGGCATCGGTCCTTCGATTTGCGTTGATCACTTCGAAGTAGGATGTGAGGTGGTCGAGGCGGTGTGCCGGACTTTTGGGCCGAAGGCAAGCTCGCTGCTGAAGATCCGTGGAGGATCGAATTATTTTGACCTGTGGGAGGCCAATCAACTGACGCTTGAAGAGTGCGGGGTGAGGAAAATCGAGCAGTCGTGTATCTGCACCTTTTGCCACAACGAGGACTGGTATTCACACCGCGCAGAAAAGGGTAAAACAGGTCGCTACGGTGCGCTGCTGGCGTTATAATCTTTAATGGTCAGGCGGGTATTTATCGTTCCCCTGTTGAAGATATATCGATCCTGACGAATACAGATCGCGGATAGGCTAACATGGAAGGGATCAGTACTGAGATTCGCCAAAAATACTTAACGGTTTTAGAGCGCATTCAGAAAGCTGCGCAATCTGCCGGGCGAACCGGTGAGCCGGTGCGCCTGGTGGTGGTCACCAAAGGCCAGCCGGCCAGCGTGATCAGGGCTGCGGTTGAAGCCGGCGTGGAAATTTTGGGTGAGAATTACCCGGAAGAAACGCTTCAAAAGATACAGGAGATCGGAAAACTGCCAGGGACAGCGTGGCACATGATTGGTCACTTGCAGAGCCGTAAAGCGGGCATTGTCGCCGACCATTTTGATATGATTCACTCTCTGGACAGCTTTCGGCTCGCGAGAAAGCTGGACGCGCTGATGGCAGCGCGCGGGCGCGTTCTACCGGCGCTTCTTGAATTTAACGTCGGCGGCGAGGAGAGCAAGCACGGCTGGGATGCATTTGATGAGACAAAATGGGATTCACTGCTGCCCGATGTGGAGCAGATTCTGGCGCTGCCGAACATTGCTGTTCAGGGATTGATGACCATGCCGCCGTATTTTGAAGATTGCGAACAGGCACGGCCTTATTTTGTTAAGCTTCGCCGCCTGGGTGAGTTTCTGGCATCGCGGTTTAGCAGCTACCCCGGCAGCCCCTCTTTCTCGGAATATTCCATGGGAACCAGCATCGATTATGAAGTCGCTGTACAAGAGGGCGCTACGTATGTTCGCGTCGGCACAGCAATCGTCGGTCCGCGCCCGAAAAAAGCCTAGAAATCTCTGCTTTTAGAAAGATCCTTCAGGTATAATTAATCCAATGAACCAAATGCTCATTGTTCTTATACGAACGATCTCCCAGATCTTAACTTTGCTCATTATCGCAGATGCGCTGCTCTCTTTTATCCTGGCGCCGTATCACCCGGTCCGAGCAACCCTTGGCCGAATTCTCCAACCGATTTACGCACCCATTCGTAAGATCCTTCCATCAACAGGCATGATTGACTTCACGCCGCTCATTGTGTTGATCTTGATACAGGTGATTGAGGCAATCCTCATTTCGATCCTTCTTTGAAACCAGGTGATGATATGAAAGAACGGAAATTTAATCTCCATGACGGAAAGGCCGGGGCTGCGATCACCGTGCGAGTCATTCCGCGCGCCAACAGCAATAAAATCAGTGAAATTTTAGACGATGGAACGGTGAAGGTTCACCTGACAGTTGTTCCAAGTGATGAAGCGGGGAATCAAGCGCTGCTTGCGTTTCTGGCAGAAGTGCTGCGCGTTCGCGTCAGCCAGCTTGAGATTGTGGCAGGCAGCACCGGGAATGATAAGTTGATCACGATCACTGACATGGATAAAGATACCGTTCAGGATCGAATTATCAAGCATCTCGCCTGATTTCAACCAGAAGACCGTTATCTTTAAATTCTAAATGGGTTGTCCAATCGTTCTTCTTGGACAACCCATTTTCTGTTTAATAAACCTATTCAACTCAGCGGAGATCCGTTACCCGAGGCCAAAAACAGTTGGAGAAGGCAGTTTTGCCCCGCTTGCAGACATCCAATGGATTGCAGCAAGCGCTGGCTCGTGCAATTCCTCCTGCCCGCCGTAAAGCGCATGGTAGATTTCTCCAACGACGCCTTCATCAGGCGTTTCGCGTAGATATTGAAGTGCGCCAATCTGTTCGTCAACCGAGCCCGATTTCAAGGCCAGCAGCAAGATGTCGACCGCGGGCTGGTCCGGCGCAATTGCCTTGCCCAGCTTGCTGGCAAACGTGATAAGCCAGGGCGATTCGGCCGGAGGGGGCTGCGGCGCGGGGATTGACCGCCACTCCTCCTGGAAACGCTGCAGCGCTTCGGCTGCGGCATTGCGGACAACCCATTGACCATCCTCCACTGCGACCTTCTCGAGCAGTTTACGAGCCCAATCCTGGTGTACCTGAAGCAGTCCGAACACTGCTGCGCGGCGGGTGAGCAGGTCTTCTTCCAGCCCGGCGGCTTCACGGAGAATTTCATGCCCGTCCGGTTCGTTCCGGGCCAGGGCTTCGGCTGCAGCCTGGCGCATCTCTTCTTCTCCATGCAGCAAGATTTCTACCAACGCCTTCAAAGAAGCATCGCCTGGAATTGCCGAGAGCGCCAGGCAAGCTGCGTATCGCACCTGAGGAACGCTGTCGGACAGCAAGCCGGAAATATCCTGAATCAATTGCGAGCTGCCGTAAGCGCCACAAGCCATCAGAGCGAGCTTTCTTACGGATGGCGATGGTGAGATCATCAACTGCTTCAACAGCTTCGGCGTGGACGGGTCGCCAGAGCGGAGGAAGGCTGCGATCAGGCGCGCGCGCGTGCCAACAGGTACTGCCTCGCTGATGATCAATCCGACCATTGACCGCATTAACTTCGTCCGCCATTCCAGCCCGGCGGGGGCTTCGCGGAGCCAGCGCGCGGCAATCAATAAGTTCCGGTAGAGCGGAGCCTCAGGCGCATCGATCAACGAATAGATCCATTCGGTATCATCATTGCAGGCAGACGCGGTTTGAAGCACCTGCGTATGAATTGGCCATTCAGGTCCGTGGGCCGTTGATTCAGCAATTTGCGCTGCATCGTCTGCTGGGATGTTCATGCCCGCGAGATAGCCGGCAAAAACAGGGCTGGCAAAGCGGATCTGGCCTCTGGAATGCTCGATGAGGATCCCACCATTGATCAATGACTTGAGGATTTCAGAACCATTTGCCGCCGGGGCTGCTGATTGGGGAAGTTTGACCTGCTGGCGTTGAGCAGACGGATTTGGCTCAGCAGCTGATTCGTCATCACCTGGGATGTCTGTGCGGCTGGCGTCATCCATTACCGAAGCCAGCCCGGTACCCCTGGCCCGATCAAGGATCTGCGCTGCTTCAGTAACATCAATCGCGATGCTGTGGTTTTTGACCATGTTCTGCGCAAGGCGTTCAAGGGCAGGCGCCAAAGCTGGTGAGGGTAAATACCGGACGATATGGGAGTCGAGCATGCCAAACAGATTATTGCCAGCCAGATCCCCTGAGAACGCACCCCAGACCCGCAGCGTCCATTCGAGTGGCGTTGCAAAAGAGGTTTCTTCCTCCAACCAGCCAGTCATCAGAAGCGGATCAAAATCCGCAGCGGCGAGGATCTCCTGCTGCTCGGGCTGCTTTTTTAATAAATCGCTGAGATGCGCTGTCCACAAATCGGCCCAACGCTGGGTAAACACCTTCCGCTGTGTCCGAGTCCATGCAGCGATGCCAAGCGGATAAAACCCCGCCTGAGTCAGGCTGCCCAGATAATTCGGCGACGCAGTTACGACGACCTGTAAATTGGGGTGGGCAGAAAGGAGCGCTTTCAGATATGCTGCAGCGGCGTCGAATGCTTCAGAGTGCAGCTCGTCCAGCCCATCGACGAATAAAATAGAATTGCGAGCGTTGTTACTGAACAGGATCTTTAAAAGTTTGGAGACCTGCGGCTGCCAGATGAGACTTGATTGGCTCGTGATCGCCCGGGATAGATTCTCAATGGGATCCTGCCCATCGACAAGGGTGGTATCGAGATCAAGAATATGGATCAGAAACGGAATCTTGTTCTGAAGATTCCCGGCTGCGGGGTCTTGCCGCCCAATCAGTGCAGCTAGGTGCGCCAGCGCCACGGTTTTTCCACTCCCTGGCTGACCGGTCACTACAATATGGCTGCCGTTTTGCAGCGCTTCAGCCAGGGTGATTGTCGGAACGCCCAGCGGTGTAGCCAGCTCAGGCCAATCTGGGGTGTAGGGAACGATCTGACCGGCGACCGGCTGCGGCGGCGGAGTGGTCCCTGGCTCTACAATGGGCAGGGGGGCTATCAGGCGCGGCTCAATCAGAACTTCATCAAGCGAGAAAAGGGATGCAGCGAGATGCTTCCGCTGTGCCTGCCGCACGGCTTCTTTTCGTAGGTAGTCTACTGCGCCTTCGAGGTTATGCTGCTGGATTCGCTGGATTGACCGGCGGATCTGATTTCGCCAAATCGGGAACCATGTGCGAATGCGGCTGACAATATACCAAAAGAGAGATGCAGATATAAAACCGATGATGAATGATAGGCGGTCAAAATGGAACTTCGGCATGATTTGCGTGTTTACCCGGTATATAAAATGCGACCGCACGATGAGCAGTACATCAGGCTGCTCGACGAGCGGGCTGCTTGCACTTCGGCGGGGCGAATTGATCCGCCGCACATGACACAGGATCCATCTTCAGCTGATGTGACGGCGACCCCGTTCTTACGCTTGCGTAAATTGTCGTAAATTTTCAGGCTCTCACCGGTCACCAGAGTCAGCGCAGCGCTTCGTTCGGCATTCAGGCGGTCGAGATCGCGCAGCAGCTGGTCTTTCTGCCCGAGCCAACCGGCAGAGCGCTCCATGAAAGCTGCCTGAACCTGTCGTTGGGCTGCTATGGCGGATTGGTGTTCCGCTTCAGCTTCTTCAGCAGCGAGCATCTTTTCTAGCTGTTTCTCTTCCAGGGCAGCCAGGTGCTTCTTTAGTGAAGCAATCTCTTTTTGCAGGTCTTGGAGTTCTTTGGGGTTGTGGATTCTTCCTGAGTAAAGGTTGGATTCGCTCTGTGAGATTTTAATCTGCTGTTCGCGCGCAGCAAATTCAGCTTCTTTCAGGTCCTGTTGTGCCTTGCGGAGCGCCTCTTCGGCAGCTTTGGCAGCATCATTTGCCTGACGGACTGACTCATCACTGGACAGCAGCCGGTCAATCTCAGATAGTTTGGCATTGACCCTGTCGATCTGGGTGTCAATTTGTTGGAGCCTGTGAAGGTGGAATGCCTGGTTCATAGTTGTGATTATAGGTTTGGATGACCCTCAAGGCAAGTTTTGATGATCACCATAGATTGTAAGATTGTCGTAAAGTGCTTTGACTCAGGTAAAGGTATAATCTTAAGTATACTCAAATAATGTTTATCAGAGTCGCATAAAACTGGATGTAAAGAATTTATAAGGGTGGTCGCGCGCATCCATCCCTTTTAACCAACAATCATTTAAACACTGGAATCGAATGAAACGGTTTGAATTCTATTTATCGCTGCTGGTCATCCTGATTCTGGCCAGCCTGCCGTATGGCATTGCGATCATTTCAGCCGGAGAAGATGCAGTATTTACCGGCGCTATCTATAACGCGATGGATAATGCGTCTTATCTGGCGAAGATGTATCAGGGTAGATTGGGTGCCTGGTCGTTTACCCTTCCGTATACTGCAGAACCCGGAAGTGGTACATATCTTTTCATGTTTTATGTATTTCTCGGCCATGTCGCGCGCTGGACGAGACTCTCACTCATTCTGACTTATCATATTGCCCGGATTGTGAGTTCTGTTTTGTTGCTGCTGGCGCTGCGAGCGTTTCTTGAGCGTATCTTTTCAAAGCACCCAATTATGCTGCGGTTTGTTTTCTGGCTGTTGATCATGGGTTCAGGTATGGGCTGGCTGGTCATCGGTACAGGATACATGACGGCAGATTATTGGGTTGCTGAGGCTTACCCATTTCAATCGATGCTGTTAAATCCTCATTTTCCGCTTGGCATGGCCGTGCTGGTGCGCATCTTCACCCTGTTGATGGATGAGACGATTGCTTACCGCGAATGGCGGCTGTTGGGTTTGGGCCTGGCGTTATCAATCGTCATGCCATTTGGGGTGGTGATCGCCTTGCTTGTCGCAACAGGATGGGTCGTCTGGTCATGGTTGGAGACCCGCTGCCTGTATTGGAAACCCTATGTCAGTCTGGGGGCTTTGGGTGGCCCGTTCCTGTTGTATCAGTACTGGGTGTCAATGACTCACCCCGTGCTTTCTGGCTGGAATGCTCAGAATGTCACCTCTTCGGTTCCCTTTTGGGATTTTGTGCTATCCCTTTCTCCAGCTGTTCTCATCGGGCTGTTTGGCCTGATCCGGATGATGCGGGAAGGGTCCAACCCGGCCCGGCGAATCTTGGTTACATGGTTTGTGTTAGGTCCGCTGCTGATCTATCTCCCAACAACACTTCAGCGCCGGTTTATGTTCGGTTATTTCATTCCCGTTGCCGTTATGGCTGGGTTTGGAATTGAGGAATTACGCCGGGTATTCAGAACCTATCTGCAGCGGAAGCCTGTGCCTTCTGATCATAGTCCGGCCCAGCAGCCTGAGACGCCTGGGAGAATCGGGAAACTTCTCTTTATCCTGCAAGTTCCCAGCACGCTGCTGCTGCTTTTTATGGCGATTCTCAGTACAGCGAATACAGTAGATAGTCTCTTTATGACGAAAGGTGAGGCGCGAGCGCTGGCGTGGATTGAAGATCATACCCCGCGCGATGCGCTGATCCTTGCATCTCCAAAGATCGGAACCCTGATCCCGGCTTTCACAGGACGGCGAGTGATCTGGGGGCATTCTTTCGAAACAATTAATGCGGATGAAGAGGAGTTACGCGTAACAGAATTTTTCCAGACACCGGGCGATGAGGTAAGCCTATCGCTGCTGTCCGAACGAAGGGTTGATTATCTTTTCATCGGTCCGCGTGAACGGGAGTTGATGGGAGATGACCGAAATTTTGACTGGGGCAGCCTGCCAGAGCTTTCACCGGTATTTTCGGATGAGGGCGTTCAGATTTATGCGGTGAAGCTCAATCCATGATGCGAAAAGTTCTCTTTTGGGCTTTATTTTTCCTCCCTGTCTTAATATTACTGCCCGGTTTGGGGCAGTTTCCGTTCATCACCGGTTCGGCGTTTACAGACCTGGCCGTCAGTCATTATCCCAACGGGCTTTTTATTCAGCAGTCGTTGCAACAATGGAAGACCATCCCACTGTGGTCGCCGCGCATTTTAAGCGGCTATCCATTCGCCGCGAACCCGCTTTCGGGGCTGTATTATCTTCCGGGCTGGCTTGCGCTGGCTTTCCCTCTACCGTTTGGGTTTAATCTGCTGACTGCGCTGCATCTGATCTGGGCCGGGGTAGGGATGTATTTCTTCCTGAGGGCTGAGGGCTTATCGGAACGAGCAGCACTGCTTGGGGCGCTGACCTTTGAATCGATGCCAAAGCTGTTCAGCCACATCGGCGCGGGTCACCTGACGCTGCTGTATGCGATAAGCTGGACTCCCTGGCTTCTGTTGGCCGAACTGAAAGCACATCCGGTGGTCCAATGGAACGACGGGCGGTTTCGTCTCGCAGGAGCAATTCCAGCTCTCCGCCGGGTGCTCGTGACAGGAGCGGTCCTGGGGATCATCGTGCTGGCGGATGTCCGCTGGACTGCTTATGCCGGACTGCTCTGGCTGGCGTTCAGCCTGCGCTGCCTGATCAACTTCAAGCGACGTCAGGGCGGGGCAACGTTTATCTCGATGCTGCCTGCCTGGGCTGTGTCGCGCATGGCGGCTGTTCTTTTTGCCGTACTCCTCGCCGCGCCTGCCCTGCTGCCGCTGGCCGAATATTCTCAGCTTTCAACACGCAGCCTGCTCACAGCAGCGGAGAGTTTTTATCTCTCTCTGCCTCCCGGACTTTACCTGGGTTTGTTCTTCCCGACCTTCTCACAAACAGCCGAGTGGATTCTCTATCCTGGTGCGGTTACACTTGCGCTGACGCTGTATGCGCTGGGAGCAAAACCGGTCCGCCGGATGGCTCGTTTCTGGCTGGGCGTCGTCGCCGTGACGCTGATTTTTGCCCTGGGATCGAACCTGCCTGGGCTGGAGCTTGTCGCGCGCATTCCCGGGTTTGATCTGCTTCGCGTTCCACCGCGAACGATTTTCCTGACCGGGTTCGGGGTTGCCGTGCTAGCGGGATATGCTGTTCAGGGGGTGATCAATCACTTATCACAGAATCAGGTGAAAGCCCGAGACCGTTCTACAACGCCGCTGGTGGTTGTCACGCTTACCGTTGTCCTGTTTGCAGCAGGCGTTATTCTGATGGTTGAAGAAGACTGGCTGCGCGTGCAGTTTGTTTGGGGCGCAGCGGCTCTGCTGCTCGGGACGGCTGCCCTATTGCTAATTCTCGCCCGCCGGGTGAAAACTGAATATGTATTTGTCATCATTTGCGTGATCAGCATGGCTGATATGATTGGCGTAAACAGCGCTGCGCTCGATTTCCGCCCGGTCGATGAGGTCCTGGCGCGCGGGCGAGATGCGGCTGAGTTTATCACCAACCGTTCGGGAGAGGGGCCGTTTCGCGTTTATTCACCTACCTACAGTATCGAGCAGCAGGTAGGAGCCTGGTACCAACTGGAGCAGGCAGATGGCGTCGATCCGCTGCAGTTGATGGATTATGTCGATTATATGAGCGCTGCTGCCGGGTTCTCGCAGAAGGGTTATGATGTCACCCTGCCGCCCTATACAGGAGATCAGGATCCTGAAGACAGTCCGCGGTACCATCCTGACGCTAAAAAATTGGGCTTGCTGAATGTCCGGTATATTGTCTCTGTCTATGATTTGCCGGTTGACCACCTGACTCTGCTGGAGACTATTGGCGATACTCGGATCTATGAAAATGATCAGTTCCTCCCGCGCGTCTGGGTCCAGCAGCCGGAACTGCCGCCCGGTGAAGGGATTTTGTCCCGGCCTGATGTGGACTGGCAGCCGAACCGGATCAAAGTGCAGGCGAAAGGTCCTGGGCTGCTGGTTCTATCTGAGCTATATTACCCGGGCTGGCGAGTATACGTCGATGGGCAGCCCGGGACGATTGAACCCACCGGCGGTCTGCTGCGCGGCGTGACGCTGGCCGATGGCAGCCACAACGTGGAGTTCATATTCTCGCCGGTGGTGGTCTATATCGGCCTGGGGATTTCGGGGGCTGCTTGTTTACTGCTGATCTTCTTATTTGCTGCCAGGAGAAGCAAAAGTGCTTAATCGGATCAGAGCCTGGATGAGAACGGCCCTCCAGACAGCGCGCGCGTATTGGGTTGTTCTTATCGCTCCATTGCTGCTTTTTGCCCCGCTTGTGCTCCAGGGAAAAGTCATATTCTGGGGTACGTCGTCTTTACAATTTATTCCCTGGTGGGTCCAGGCTTGGGAGAGCCTGCGGCAGGGTGTTCTGCCGCTGTGGAACCCCTTGAACGGCATGGGCGCGCCGCTGCTGGCGAATTATCAGGCCGGCTTTCTCTACCCGCTGAACTGGCCGCTTTTCGCCTTGGCTGCTGCCTGGGGCCCAGCCGGCGTGGCCGTGGGATATACCCTGCTAGCCGTTTTGCATCTGGCCTGGGCCGGGTTAGGCATGTCGCTGCTGCTGCGGCGGTTGGGGATTAACCATCTTGGGCAAATCATTGGCGGGCTGGCGTATGGCCTGGCGGGGTATCTCACCGCTCGCGTGCAGTTTCTGTGCATGGTCTGGGTCGCTGCATGGCTGCCGTGGGTGATACTCTTTGCCGATTCGATCGCAAGTCTCCGCCTTGACAACAGCGACATCAGGCCATTTCAGTTGAGAAAGCGGATTGTGTTTGTGCCAGGGCTAACCGCTGCGCTTGCGATGCAGCTTCTGGCAGGGCATGCACAACTGGCGTGGTACTCGATTCTGCTGGCGGGGGCCTGGATCACCGCAGGAGCGCTGCGTGAATCGGCTGCATGCGGTAAAAACGATGTACGACAGGGCATTCGCAATGTGTTTCAGCAGGCAGCGGCGTACCTCAAAGCCATGCTGACTGCTGTCACAGGGGCGTGGCTTTCGTTTGCCGCTGCTGGTGTGCTGGCAGCGTGTATTGCAGCCGCTCAGATCATCCCAACATTCGAGTATTTGCGAGTCTCGCCCCGTGCTGATGCGGTTGGGTATGAAGAAGCGATGCTGTACTCTTTTTGGCCCTGGCGATTCGTTTCGATTTTTGCGCCTGACTTCTTTGGCAACCCTGCGTCTGGCGACTTTTGGGGCTATGCTTCATATTGGGAAGATCACCTTTACGCAGGGCTGCTGCCGCTGATTCTGGCGCTCTCGACGCTTCTCCTGGTGTTTCGAAAATCGAAAGACGGTAAGCGGTCGAATGTACCGCTGCTGGTGTTCCTCTGGCTGGTGATAGCGGCAGGTTTTCTGCTGGGATTGGGCAAATTTACACCGATATTCCCATTTCTATATGAAAACGTGCCGGCGTTTGATATGTTTAAATCACCAACGCGGTACCTGTTGTGGGTGGCTTTCGCCATCCCCGTTCTGGCAGCAGCGGCATCGGATCGCTGGCGGCAGCCAGAAGGTAGAGGGTTATACTGGTTCCGCCTGATGACTGCTGGCACGGTTGCTGTTTCGATCGGCGCAGGGCTGGCCCTGGTGATGGTTCCAGATCTGCGCTTGACTTTTTCGCGCGCCCTGGCGCTGGCAGGCATGTGGGCGCTTGGTTTTTGCGCGCTGACCCTGTTGAAAAAGCCGGCTGAAAAGAATGAGCGGATTGGGCTGTGGAAGCAAGTGGTGATCCTCTGGACATTGGTGGATCTTTTGGTGACAGGCTGGGCGTTGAATCCGGGTGTTGATCTTTCGTTTTATACGCGTCCTTCCAGATCAGCCGCTGAGGTCGCTCAAATGGGGAACGGGCATGAGCGGGTATACATTAGTACCCGAGAGCAGGACGATCTGAAGTTCGAGCGGTTCATGCGTTTTAACGATTACCAACCCCTGGAGGACTGGCACGGTATACGGGACGTATTGATCCCAAATTCCAATTTGCTTGATGGAATTCGCCTGTTCAACAACTTCGATCCACTCGTCCCCGATTCATTTCAACGCTGGACAAATGCCCTTGATGCCATGCCCCCGGGCGTTCGCGAAGGCTGGCTGGCTTTGCTCAATGTTGGCATCGTCGAACAGGTTGACGTCAGCAGCCCATTGGGTGTACGATTCATGACAATTGATGGATTCCGGCGGTGGCAGTGGTACACCTGCATCGAGACCGCCAGCAGCCTGGACGAAGCCTGGGCAAAGCTGGGATCTGAGCTGAACCATCCGCCGCAGCCTGACCGGCGCCTGATTGTTGAGGTCGTGGATCAACGATCCGTAGATCAACGATCCGCAGATCAGAGATCCGTAGATCAGCGATCCGCACAGGACTGCCCGCCGGTGAACGGCGGTCAGTCTGAACCAACTGTTCAGTTCCAATCAGAGCGGCCAGATCGGGTTTCTATCAAGATTAATGCCCCTGAGGACGGATGGTTATCCATTGCCGATACATGGTATCCTGGGTGGCAGGCCCTGGTTGATGGTGTCGAAACACCGCTTTACCGGGCAGATGGTCATCTGCGTGCTCTGGCGGTCCCTGCGGGCGAACACGAGATACTTATACAATATAGATCATTTGGGTTTTATTTCGGCGCGTTGTTTAGTATACTTGGAATATTGCTATACATCTATTTGTTGAAGAAGAGGGGAAGCCAATTCTAAGGGCCTGCGCAGCCCAACAAATTTTTTATCACAACCATAGGAGATATTTATGGAAGCGGAGTTGACGATTAGCGACGTCCAGCTGTTTACGGACCGGATTCTGGACAATCTTCGGCTGGTTATCGTTGGCAAAGAGCATCCATTGGAAATGACGGTCGTCGGCCTGTTGTGTCAGGGGCATATCCTGATTGAAGATGTGCCTGGGGTCGGAAAGACCGTTCTTGCCCGGAGTCTGGCCCGATCGCTAGGCGTGTCGTTCAGTCGTATCCAGTTCACCCCAGACATGCTGCCCAGTGATGTGACCGGCGTTTCGATATTTAATCAGCAGACTCACCAGTTCGAATTCAGAGAAGGCCCGATCATGGCGCAGATTGTTCTGGCTGATGAGATTAACCGGGCAACACCGAAGACGCAGTCAGCTCTGCTGGAGGCGATGGAAGAGCGCCAGGTGACCGTAGACGGCGTAACCCATATGCTGCCGGTTCCCTTCATGGTGCTCGGGACGCAGAATCCGATTGAATATGAAGGCACTTTTCCCCTGCCAGAAGCTCAACTAGACCGGTTCATGATGCGCATTCATCTTGGCTATCCGGCGTTAGATGATGAAATTAAGATCCTTGGCGACCAGCAGTATGCGCACCCTATCAATTCCTTACAACCGGTCGTCACGCTGGATGAGCTGCAGAAGATGCAGGAAGCTGTCCGGCGCGTCTATATCGCCCCGGCTGTCAAACGATACATTGTCGAGCTCGTGCGCGCCACGCGTGAGAACCCCGATGTTTACCTGGGAGCAAGCCCTCGCGGCAGCCTGGCGCTTTACCGCACCGGGCAGGCGCGCGCGGCGATGCAGGGACGCGATTTTGTTTTGCCTGACGATATTAAAGCGCTCGCAGAGACGGTCCTCGCCCATCGCATTGTCACCAACCCGGCAGCCAGGCTCAAGAACCTTACATCAGCTCAAATTGTCAAAGAGATTCTGATGAACTTGTCCGTTCCTGGAGGCGATCTGTCAGGTAACTCGAGGGGTTAAATGTCTCTCCGGCGCACATTTTGGGCGGTTCTCGCTTTATTAATCCTCAGCGGATTGGCGGCTTATTTCACGCCGATGATTGCCGGCGTGCGGACCCCGGTTTTCTTTACCCGGCTGGTCTATTTATGTCTGATCTTAATTGTGCTGGGGTATATCTGGGCCTACTATTCAACGCATGGGTTCCTGCTCACCCGTGATGCGCGTGTTTTGCGCCAGCAGGTCGGGCAGATATTTGAGGAGCGATTTAAACTCAGCAATCGATCGCCGTTTGTGCGGTTGTGGATCGAGGTGCGCGACGATTCACAGCTCCCGGGAAATTCAGGATCACGCGTGCTTTCGCTGATCGGTCCGCGCCAGCAGCGATCGTACATCGCATATACCATGTTGAACCGGCGTGGATCGTTTCACCTGGGGCCAACCACTCTCGTTTCAGGCGACCCGTTTGGTCTGTTTCTGAATAAAAAAGAAATTCCGACCGATAACCAGTTGGTCGTGCTTCCCTATTACGTTGAGCTAACCCGTTTCCCCTCGCCTGTGGGCATGTTCCCTGGAGGTAAAGCGATCCAGCGGCGCGCGGCTGAAATCACGCCTCAGGTGACTTCGGTGCGTGATTATGCTCCGGGAGACGCGCTCCGGCGAATCCACTGGCCGACCTCTGCGCGTAAAGACAGGCTGATGACGAAGGAATTTGACCAGGATCCACAGGCGGATGTCTGGATCTTTTTAGATGCTTACGAGCCAAATTATCAACACCCCGAGAACGCGCAGCAGGAAGAAGTCAGCCGGGTTGACCAATTGTGGCTGTGGCAGCAGCGTCCAGAGGTCAAACTGCCCCATGATTCCTTTGAGTACGCGGTCAGCAGCGCCGCTTCGGTGGCAAATTATTATATCCGCGGGGGGAGGACGGTTGGTTTCGTCTGCGCGAGCGACGTTTTCATCGCCTTATCGCCTGAACGCGGAGAACGCCAGCTAAATAAAATCCTTGAAAATCTGACGTTCATTAACAGCAACGGCAGCCTTCCGCTGATGGGTCTCGTCGAGGCGCAGGCTCCCAGCCTGCCGCGAGCCAGCACCGTTGTCCTGGTAACCACAACGGCAGGTGAGTCTACCGATCTGGCTGTAGACTACCTGATCATGCGCAATCTAAGACCTGTGGTGGTCTTTATCGACAAACATTCATTTGAGACTGAGAGTAACGGCAGCCACGGGGACAGCGATATTGTCTACCGGCTAAAGCAGCGAGGAATACCCGTGCAGATCGTTAAATACGGCGACGACCTGACCGTCGCGCTGGAAACCGAAGTCATTTAATTTACTGCGCTTTATCTTTGAAGCTGTGACCTTCTTCTGCGGTCGACGTTTCGCGCAGCAGTTCGATGGCATGCGGTATCACCGGCAGAACAACCTGTAAATTCTCCACGGCTGCTTTGGGGCTCCCTGGCAGATTTACAATCAGCGTGCGCCCGCGAATCCCTGCGACGCCACGGGAGAGCATTGCATGAGGGGTGATCTTCAAGCTCTCCATTCGCATCGCTTCAGCGATTCCGGGCGCAATCCGCTGGATCACCGCCATTGTCGCTTCGGGAGTTACGTCTCGCGGGGCGAAGCCGGTTCCCCCGGTCGTGAGGATTAAGTCGAGTCTGCCCCCCGGCTGCACCCGATCACACCAGCCGGTCAGCGTGCGTTCAATCACCAGACGTTCATCCGGAACGACGGCTGTTTCGACAACAACCCAGCCCTGTTCGGTGATAAGCTCCACCAGCGCCGGACCCGCTACATCAGGCCGCTCGCCACGTGAGGCGCGATCAGACACTGTAAGAACGGCTGTACGGATACTCACAGAAATCCCCCCTCATACAGCGCGGAGCTTATCCAAAAGCTCAACCGGCATATACGGCTTGAGCAAGAAATCACTCGCGCCTGATTGAATACATTCGTCCCGCAGGTCCATACCCGATGTCATCACTACCCGTGTCTTAGAAATCGATTCATCGCTGCGCACCTTGCGCAGGAGGTCAATACCGCTCGCGCCGTCTTTCAGGAACACGTCTAGGAGGATAATATCCGGTTGTTCCTGACGGATTAAATCGAGCAGCTCTGATTCACTCCTGCGATCACCAGCGGTTACAACTTGAAATCCTTCCAGTTCCAGCAGGGTTTGCAGAATTGACTGCATGGAAGAGTCATCTTCAATCAGTATGATTTTCAACGGAGTTCTCATGACCATGTTTGGTTGTAACCTCAGCCTGGGCTTCGGCATGATCGGAGACGGTGTCCTGTGAATCCTCCGGTGCGGCCTCTTCCAGTGCATGTTTCAGGACTTCATCGATTGTTTCGACCGGGATGAACTGAATTTCATCGCGCACTTCATCAGGGATGTCTTCAAGGTCTGGTTCGTTGCGCTTCGGGAAGATAACTTTCTTTAATCCTGCCCGATGCGCTGCCAGCACCTTTTCTTTTAAACCTCCAATAGGAAGAACCTGCCCGCGCAGGGTAATTTCACCGGTCATGCCCACCTCAGAGCGGACCGGGCGGTTTGTAAGCAGCGAAACCAGGGCGGTTGTCATGGTTACTCCGGCCGAGGGACCGTCTTTTGGCTGCGCGCCTGCAGGGATGTGAATGTGAATGTCATATTTATCGAAGAAGTCGGGATCGATGCCCAATTCTTTCGACCGCGAGCGCGTGTAAGAAAGCGCCGCCTGTGCCGATTCCTGCATGACGTTCCCCAACGAGCCGGTGATGCGAAAGCCCTTTGAGCCGGGCATGCGAGTCGCCTCGATGAACAAAACATCGCCACCTACGGGGGTCCATGCAAGCCCCGTTGCCACTCCGGGGAGCGATGTGCGCAGCATAATTTCTTCATTGTCATGGTAACGCACGCGCCCAAGAAGCTGGCGAACTTTGCTGCTGTCGATCCTTCCGTCGACCTCGCCTTTCTCTGTCAATTGCGTGGCGATCTTGCGAAATACGCTGCCGATCTCTCGCTCGAGAGAGCGCACACCGGCTTCTCGCGTATAGGAGCGAATGATCGTGTGAATCGCATCGTCGGTCATCTGCACTTCATCCGGAAGCAGACCATTTTCTCTCAGCTGGCGGGGGATCAGATAATTCCGCGCAATCTGAACTTTTTCGTTTTCTGTGTAGCCGGAGATGGTGATTGTTTCCATCCGGTCTAACAGGGGACCAGGAATGGTCTCTAGCAAATTGGCCGTTGTGATGAACATCACTTGCGAGAGATCAACAGCCACTTCGAGGTAATTGTCTCGAAACTCGCTGTTCTGTTCAGGGTCAAGGACTTCAAGCAGGGCCGATGCAGGGTCGCCGCGGAAATCTGAGCTGAGTTTATCGATTTCATCGAGCATGAACACAGGATTCATTGTGCCGACCCGCCGGAGCGACTGCACGATGCGTCCCGGCATTGCGCCAATATATGTGCGGCGGTGACCGCGGATCTCAGCCTCGTCGTGGATGCCGCCCAGTGACATTCTGATAAATTTGCGTCCCAGGGCGCGAGCGATCGACTGGCCCAGCGAGGTCTTCCCGACACCCGGCGGACCGCTGAAACAAAGGATCACACCTTCGCGTTCGCGGCGGATGAAGTCGGTTTGCTCTGCCGGGCTTAAGGATTCTTTTCGCTCAAGCCGCAGCTTTCGCACAGCAAGGTATTCGAGAATACGCTCTTTGACGTCTTCAAGGCCGTAGTGATCTTGATCGAGAACGCTGCGAGCATGGGCAATATCGAGGTTATCCGACGTCGTGGTGGACCAGGGAATCGATACGAGCCAATCGAGATAAGAACGGATTACGCCGTATTCTGCGGCTGCAGTGGGCAGCCGTGAAAGGCGGTCAAGTTCACGGCGGGCCTGTTTTTCTGCTTCTTCCGGCATTTTCGCTTCATCGATCCGCCTGCGGAATTCCTCGACATCGGCTGCCTGCTCATCCCCTTCGCCTAATTCGCGTTGAATGGCCTTAAGCTGCTCGCGGAGGAAGTATTCATGCTGCATCTTCTCGATCTCAGATCGAGCTTCTTTCTGGATCTTCTGGCCCAGCTCAAGGACTTCCGATTCGCGCGCCAGAACGCCGACCAGGCGGCGCAGTTTTTCAGTGACCGAATCGATTTCCAGAAGCTCTTGCGCTTCGGAAAGCTCCATGCGCTGGAAATTGGCGATTGTGTAAACGACCTGCAGCGGGTCGTCGATTGCGGAGATCGATGTGACGAGTTCCCGCGGGAACGACGGGATCATCTCAGCGATGTGCGTGAACTGGTCGCGGGCATTGCGCGTCAGCGCTTCAATTTCCAGCCCTTCTTCGGTTGTCTCCGGCGCAATTTCGACAGTTGCCTTTAAATAAGGCTCGATGCTGGTGAAATCCTTCAGGCGGAAGCGGCTGAGTCCCTGCACAAGCAGCCTGATGGTTCCATCAGGAGCGCGGAACATGCGGTGGATGATGGCTGCCGTGCCGGTGCTGTACAGATCTTCAGGACCGGGGTTTTCGAGTTCGGGGTCTTTTGAGGTGACAAGACCAATGATCTTATCTCCTGCCATCGCATCATCAACGAGACGGACAGAGCGAGGCTGGCCGATCGTCAGCGGGACGGCAGTTTGAGGATATACAACCAGTCCGCGCAAAGGCAGGATAGGAAGCTCACTGGGGATATTCGATGGCTTTGTCTCATCACCGGCTTGCTGTATCACGTTGATCTCTCCATCACCTTCGGTTTCTTGCTGGTCAAATTGCTCCAACAAGTAGTTTAGTATGCGTTGGTTGGGAGAGTCGCCGGACGATGGAGACATTGGAGCATAGCTGTTGTTCCAATGGGATGCTGTCATAACAATGCTCACTCGTTTTCTTTGATTTTTATAACTTTGGGCTGCGTTTTCGGGAAAAAGATCCACAGAAATCCATTTTCATATTCGGCGGTGACGCGCTCTTGATCGATCGGCGCCTGAATTTCGACAATTGAAATAAATTCTCCGAAGTTAATTTCCATTTGGTGATAAGCGCGCCGTTCGGCTGTATCAGCGCGGACGCCACGAACGATGAGGATATTTTGATCAAGGCTGATGGAAAAGTCGCTTTCGGACATGCCTGCGATTTCCATTCGCACAACGATTGAGTCCTCTCGCTCGAACACGTCGGTTGGGGGGCGCCAGGCATGCGGATGAGAAGAGATGCGCCAGTTTACCAGAACATACTCGGATTTTTCAGGGATCTGCGTATTTCTGCGCGCGCTGGATTTTAAAGCGACAGTAATCATCGTTCTTCACCTGCTTTTCCCGTGGAATTTCACTCAGATCGCGAAATGACTTATGGACGTATCCACACTCAATTACCGCTTTTTTCGATTTTGGTTTTGCCGGGCAGGGGACCTTCTAAAAGTTTCCCGCTGCGCATATCATTCCGTTACCCTAACTTTCACCGGCAGAGAAATCGAACAACGATCACGAACGACTCCATTATACCTTAGTATTTGGCTCCGTCAGTGAAGATAATGAAAGAGGCTGCCGGCTCACTCAAGAGAGATTTCGCCTGGAACAGTCTTGTCAACAGGCATCCCCATCGAATAAACTAAGCCTGACAGCCCCTTGATGATTTGATCAGCGGTCACATCTTGTAGGCAATTAAAACCGCACCGATTTCTTTCTCAAGCTGTTGGACTTTCTGCAGCTGCTCCTGAGTCAGGTCGGCAAAAATTGGTTCTTTATCGAAGGCGATTACGATAGAGCCGATTTCCTTCTCCAGCGCCTGCAGTTTATTAATCGCCTCTTTGTTTAGTTTTGCATATTTTGAATTAACGGTTACCATTCAACCCTCCTGATCCTAAATCGGACATATTCAATATAGATTGTACATTAAATTGAATTGTCCCGGTTATCCAATTTACCGAAGGGTTCTATGGATTGCCCGTGTTCAACGCTGCGGCGATTATTTGTTCAGCCCAGCACTACCATTCACCGGTTTTCAGGTACTCGTTGATCGCCTCAGCCGCCACTTTTGCCTGCCCCATCGCCAGGATCACCGTCGCTCCGCCGGTGATGACATCACCCCCGGCAAAAACGCCTTTCTTTGAGGTTTTCATGGTCGTTGAATCGACGACTACGACGCCGTTCCTGGTTGTTTGCAGATCGGAGGTCGTCTGTGAGACAAGCGGGCTGGGACTCTGCCCGATCGCCACGATAGCGACATCGGCTTTTATGCGGAAATTGGAACCTTCGATTGGCACCGGCCTGCGCCTGCCTGATGCGTCTGGTTCACCCAATTGATTTTGGAGGCATTCGAGTTCTTCCAACCGTCCATCGCGGCCATGGAAGGCCACCGGCGTTGTGAGGAGATGGAATTTCACTCCCTCTTTCTCGGCATGATGTATTTCTTCAGCGCGAGCCGGCATTTCGCTGCGGGAGCGGCGGTAAACGATGATCGACTCCTCCGCGCCAAGGCGCAGTGCGGTGCGGGCTGCATCCATGGCTGTGTTCCCGCCGCCGATGGTCACCACCCGGCGGCCGCGAGCGATGGGTGTATCGTATTCAGGGAAGCGGTAAGCTTTCATCAGGTTTGCCCGGGTAAGGTATTCGTTCGATGAATAGACCCCGCCCAGGTTTTCACCGGGGATACCGAGAAACCACGGCAGTCCTGCTCCGGTGCCCAGAAAGACCGCATCATATTCTTCCAGCAGTTCATCCACGGTGGCCGTCGTGCCGACGATAAAATCTTTTTTGATCTCGACGCCAAGGCTGCAAACGTAATCGACCTCTCGCTTTACGATGTCTTTCGGCAAACGAAATTCTGGAATACCGTAAACCAAAACGCCGCCGGCTTCGTGCAGTGCTTCAAAAATGGTCACTTGATGTCCCTGGCGAGCGAGATCAGCAGCGACGGTTAAGCCTGCCGGTCCAGAGCCGACCACTGCCACACGCTTTCCGGTAGGGGGCGGAAGCTGTGGAACTTCGATCTGGCCCTGGCTTGCCTCCCAATCGGCGACAAAGCGCTCGATCCGGCCTATGGCGACGGAATCGCACTTCTTTGAAAGCGAACATGAGCCTTCACACTGCACTTCTTGCGGGCAAACACGACCTGTAATTGCGGGGAGGGAATTGGTTTGTTTAATCAGGTGGGCAGCGCCCATGAAGTCACCGGCTTCTACCAACCTCAAGAAGCCGGGGATATCAACATTCACGGGGCAGCCTTTCATGCAGTTGGGGCGTGCGCAGTTCAAGCACCGGCTGGCTTCCATCATCGCCTGCTCAGCGGTGTATCCGAGGGTTACCTCCTGGAAATTGCAAACGCGCTCATCCGGAGGCTGTTCAGGCATAGGCGTGCGGTTAGGGATGATCGTTTTCTTAGGCATCGATGGCCACCTTCTCGATTTCCGCAATTGATTTATCCAGCCGGCACTGATGGTTCAACCAATGGTCCATGGCTTCTTTTTCTTCTTTCCGATAAAACGACAGGCGAGATAGCATATTATCCCAGGCGACTTCGTGGGCGTCGAATTCCGGCCCATCCACACAAACGAACTTCGCCCCACCGTTTAGTTCCACGCGGCAGCCTCCGCACATACCGGTGCCGTCGATCATAATTGTGTTCAGGCTGACAATTGTTGGAACGTTGAAGGGGCGAGTCGCCTCAGCCGCATATTTCATCATCACAGCCGGGCCGATTGCCCATACCCGCGCGACATCACTTCTTGAGGCTAGAATTTCCTTCAACGGTTCGGTGACCAGCGCCCGGCAGCCGGCGCTACCGTCATCGGTACATACAATTAATTCGTCTGAAAATTCGGCCATGCGATCCTCCCAAAACAACAGGGAGCGGTTTCGCGCGCCGATAATTGAGATCACGTGATTGCCGGCCTGTTTCAGGGCTCGGGTGATCGGGAAGAGCGGGGCAATGCCGACGCCTCCGCCGACCATGACCACGGTTCCATAGTTGGCGATCTTCGTCGGGTGGCCTAACGGCCCGGCGACGTTCAAAAAGCTGTCGCCAGCTTCCAGCAGGCCCATCTGCCTGGTCGATTTGCCCACTTCCTGGAATATGAGGGTGATGGTGCCCTTTTGCGCATTATAATCGGCAATTGTAAACGGGATACGCTCCCCTCTTTCGTCAGTCCGGACAACAACGAACTGCCCTGGCTGTGCCTTACGAGCGATCAACGGCGCATCAACCACGACGAGTTTAACGATGTCACTCAGGATTTGCTTATGCAGGATTGTGTACAAATTGATCTCCCTTATGCCACACCTGCTTCATCCGCTGATACTGCAGGTGATTGCATTACTGATAGATGAACGCCCGCGGAGCCGAAAACGTGAATCTATTGCGTCAAGGCAGTTTCCGCAGGGTTGGCCTTCGCTTCAATCTTCTGGCCACCTTTTTGATCCACCTTGACCGGGCTTTGCTCATGCGACCGGTAGATTACCCAGTAAACAAGGCCCACCAGGCCAGATCCACCGATGATATTGCCGATCGTGACAGGCACGAGGTTGTTTACGAAGAAACCCCCCCATGAAAGGCTTTCCAGGTTTACCGCGCTCCCTAACCCGGCGACAAAGGCGGGATCAAACTGCTGGATAAACAGCGCATAGGGAATGAAAAACATATTGGCGACGCTGTGCTCAAATCCGGCAGCGACAAACGCGGTGATGGGGAAGAGGATTGCCAGGATTTTGTCGGTTGTTGATCGGGCACTGTATGTCAACCAGACAGCCAGGCACACCAGCCCATTGCAAAGGATTCCAAGCGCAATGGCCTGGAAAAAACCCAACTGCACTTTCGAAGCGGCGATTTTCAGGGCGGTTTCTCCAACAGCGCCGCCGCCATATGCATACTGTTTTGCGACGATCAAAAAGACAGCCGTCAAGATCGAGCCAACGAAATTACCCAGGTAGACAATTCCCCAGTTGCGCAGCAGAGCAGCAGCGCTGATCTTGCGGCTGGCCCATGCCATGACAATCAGGTTATTGCCGGTAAACAACTCTGCCCCGGCAATGACGACCAGCAGCAGACCCAGGCAGAAGGTTATACCGCCCAGCAGGCGCGCGACGCCAAACGGCAGCGCCGATGAACCGGCCAGCGTGACAGTGCTGAAAGTCGCTCCGAGGGCAATGAATGCCCCTGCCAGCACGGCAAGCAAGAACAAGTTCCTTGCGGGCGCATTTGCTTTGGTGACCCCAATGTTCTCAGCCTTTTGCGCCATGGCGGCAGGAAGTAAGGCGTCAAAGTGATTTCCCTGTTCCAAAAGGTCCTCCAATAAGTAAATAAAGGATACTTAATGCGTCTTTACGTGGCACTTAATTCTTGCTTCGCCAGCCCGATCTCTGTAACCAATCTCGGGACAACTTCCTCCCAGCCAACAGCCATAATGTGCAGCCCATGGATCTCTTTAATGTTGCGAATTTTCTCGATTAATTCGAGTGCAATTGTGAACCCCTCTTCACCGGCGTTACCGGCTGCGTCGGCTGCTTCCATTCGCTTCATGATCGAGTCAGGGATGACGATTCCTGGCACATCATTATTCATGTATTGCGCCATTTTGAACGACTTGAGCGGCGTAACGCCAACGAGAATGTATACCTTATCCAGGATATTCCGTTTTGCAAGCTCATTGAGCCAGATTTCGAGACGCTCGACTTCATAGATGACGTTGGTCTGGAAGAATTGAGCACCGGCGTTCACCTTCTTGTGTTCGCGAATGGCCTGGAATTTTGGTTCAGAGGCATAGGGAGAAGCGGCTGCGCCCAGGAAGTATTTCGGCGGGAACTTAATTTCGCGCCCGTCCAGATAAATGCCTTCATCTCGCATCCGGCGGAGAATCCACAGCATCTGGATCGAGTCGAGGTCGAGAATATCCATACGCCCGCGAGGGGTTGGGGATAGGCGGTTGCTGTCTCCAGAAATGCAAAGGATATTCCGGATGCCCAACGCGCTTGCGCCTAACGCTTCGGACTGCAAGCTGACGCGCGTGATATCGCGCGCAGCGATTTGCAGAACGGGCTCCGCACCGCGCTGAACGGCGAAGGTGGAACATGCCCATGAAGACATGCGCGGGGTGGCCGACGCTCCGTCGGTGAAGTTGATCGCAGCTACATAGGGTTTAACGAGATCAATATTCTTGCCGAGTTTATTGGTTGAGGTGGTCTGCGGCGGCTGGACTTCGGCTGTGATGACGAATTCACCTGCCTTGAGACGCCGTTCCAGCTCAGAAACGGGTTCTGTGTAAGCTGGTGGATGGTATTCAGAATCACCCTGCCACCACTCAGGCTGGCGGACCGGCCGGAAAACGCCGTCCCAGGCTTCTGAACGAACTTTTTTATCGCCAGAAAGCAGGCCGGTGATCACCTTTTTCGTTCCATTCTTCTTGACCTGTTTCGCTAGAAGCTGCAGCTGCTCTCCGCCGACCATTTCCCAGTCTAGCGGCGGGAGAACTTCGAGAAGCAGCTCCTGCCGGCCCATCCGAAAAGCGCGCTCATAAATCTTATACCAGATGCAAGGGCGGGTTTCATCAACATAACAATGTTCTGGGGTTGACCCACCGCACGGGCCGTTTCGGATGCCCTTGGGGCATTCCATCGGGCATATGAAAGCGGTCTCTTGCAGCAGGCAGTTCCCGCACTGGCGGCATCCCCATAAAGGACCCTTGTACAGCATTTCAATGCTGTTGATGACCCGATTAATCAGCTTTTCTTTTCTGAAGGGATAATAGATAGGCTGCCACCGGCGACCAGGGGTAAGAATGGGCATGAGAGGCTCCTTTATGACCAGACGATGATATTCAATTTCCTGAGGGGCAGGGGTCCAACCGGGTTCGCACAAGACCCGGTTGGACCATGGAGATATACGTGGCTGTTAATTGCAGTCGTTACTAATCCTGAAGCTCCGCTGCGCGAAGGGTGTTCTTCATGAGCATAGCAATCGTCATGGGACCTACACCGCCCGGGACGGGGGTAATCCATCCGGCGACTTCTTTTGCTTCTTCAAAGCATACATCGCCGACGAGCCTTCGCCCAGATTTCTTTGTCGGATCAGGCACTTCGTTAATTCCGACGTCAATGACCGCAGCGCCAGGTTTAATCCAGTCACCGCGCACCATTTCTTTCTTACCAATGGCTGCAATCACGATATCGGCCTGGCGCACCACAGACGGCAGATCCTGCGTGCGTGAATGGCAAACGGTGACCGTGGCATTTTTCCCGATGAGCAGCAGTGCAGCGGGCATGCCGACAATATTCGAGCGGCCCAGAACCACCGCGTTTGCGCCTTCGATTTTCACGCCGACCTGCTCGAGCAGGTAAATGCAGCCGTACGGCGTGCAGGGAACGAACAGCGGCTCGCGGCCTTTTTGTGCCAGGCGGCCAATATTGAGCGGTGAGAAGCCGTCAACATCTTTTTCGATGTTGATGAGCGACAGGATCCGCTCTTCATTGAGATGGGCCGGCATCGGGAGCTGGACGAGAATGCCGTGGACTTTCGGGTCGGCGTTCAGTTGGGCAACCAGTTCCTCAACCTGTTCTTGCGTGGCATCGCCAGGGAGCTGGTGGCTCACCGATCCCATGCCGAGCGCGGCGCAGGCTTTTTGCTTTGATGCAACATATGCAGCCGAATCAGGCCGGTCACCAATGAGGACGGTTGCCAGTGTTGGCTGCGGTTTTCCGGCAGCGACCCGTTCTGCGACTGCTGCGGCGACTTCTTCTCGAAGTTTTTGGGCTATCGCTTTTCCGTCAATTAATTGAGCAGGCATAATATCTCCTTCAACAAACCTAGAAGAGTCCGATCACTTTGCCGGTCTCTAAGTCCAGATCGACATCATAGAACACGGGGCGCGTCGGAAGGCCCGGCATGGTGCGCATCTGGCCCAGCAGCGGGTAGACGAATCCGGCGCCAACGCTTGCGCGGATGTCGCGAATCAACACCCGGAAACCTGTCGGAGCGCCCTTCAACGCCGGGTCGGTGCTGAAGGAAAGATGCGTTTTGGCGTTGCAGATGGGCAGCTTGTCAAAACCGAGCCGGGTATAGCTCTTGATTTTCTCCTCTGCCTCAGGGAGGTAATCGACACCGTCAGCGCCGTAGATTTCCTTGCAGATCACCTCGATCTTTTCTTTGATCGAAAGCTCGAGCGGGTAAAGGAAGCGGAAGTTGCTGGGTTTCTCAGCGGCTTTGATCACGGCTTCGGCGAGGGCGATCGCGCCTTCACCGCCGTCCATCCAGTGGGTTGATACAACAGCATCCATCGCGCCGGCTTCGAGTGAGGCCTTGCGCACCAGTTCAATTTCAGCCGGGGTGTCGGTTGAGAAGGCGTTGACCGCGACGACGACATTGACCCCAAACTTCAGGGCATTCTTAATGTGGCGTTCCAGGTTGGGCAGACCCTGGCGCAGCAGGTCTAGATTCTCTTCGGTATATTCAGGAGCGAGCGGCTTGCCGGCAACGACCTTTGGCCCGCCGCCGTGCATCTTGAGCGCGCGAATTGTGGCGACCAGGACAACCACATGGGGGATCAGGCCCGAATAGCGGCACTTGATATTGAAGAATTTTTCCATCCCGATGTCAGCACCGAAGCCGGATTCCGTGATTACGTAGCCGTCTTTACCGACGAGCTTCAGCGCGATTTTATCGGCGATGATTGAAGACTGCCCGTGGGCGATGTTTGCGAACGGCCCCGCGTGAACAAGCGCCGGAGTCCCCTCAAGCGTTTGCATCAGGTTAGGTTTAATCGCGTCTTTCATCAGCACGGTCAATGCGCCGGCAACACCCAGATCTTCAGCGGTGATTGCTTCGCCGCTGCGGCTGGTGCCGATGACCATTCTGCCCAGGCGCTCGCGCATATCCTTCAGGCTGGTGGTCAGGGCGAGAATAGCCATAATTTCACTGGCAACGGTGATATCAAATCCCGTCCGGCGAGTCATTCCCTTTTCGTCCGGCCCTAAACCGACTTCGATCTCGCGCAGGAAGCGGTCGTTCGTATCAATAACGCGCCGCCAGGTGATCGAGTCGGGGTCGATATCCAGGCGGGCGAAGCGAGTGCGTTCTTCAGGGGTCAGGTCATTGGGATCGGTCTTGTCGATGCCAAGTTTCTTCAGCCGGGCAAACATACATTTTGCGAATTTGCGTTTGCCGTCTTTCCCGACCGGGCAGAGTGCGTCGAAGAGTTTTTCGTCCGAGAGGGTCGATTCATGCAGCATGCGCGTATCAATTGCCGCAGCCAGCAGGTTGTTCGCAGCGGTAATGGCGTGAATGTCGCCGGTCAGATGAAGGTTGAAATCCTCCATCGGAATGACCTGGCTGTACCCGCCGCCTGCAGCGCCGCCCTTAATGCCAAACGTGGGGCCCTGGGAGGGCTGGCGGATGCATGTAAAGACCTTCTTACCGAGGTGAGCGCCTAACGCCTGGCTCAGGCCGACTGTGGTGGTCGTTTTCCCTTCGCCGAGTGGGGTTGGGGTGATGGCGGTTACGTCGATATATTTGCCATCCGGAGCATCCTTCAAGCGGTCTAAAATTTCGAGCTTAACTTTTGCTTTATATGGGCCGTATAATTCCAGCTCTTCTGGGAGAATACCTGCTTCTTCGGCGACCTGCATGATGGGTTTCACATATGCAGCTTGAGCAATCTCAATATCAGAAGGCACAGGACGAACAAGGTTCAGTTTCGTCGGAGTAAAAGTAGTCACCATATTGTCTCCATTTCGGGTATGTAGGCATATTCATTATATATATAGTCCCCTAGGGATGTCAATAATGATTTTCTTCCCAATTCCCTATAGAAACGGTAGAATATGTAAAGAATTCTTCACCTCCTTTCTGGATTGTGCGTTTTACTGCATTTAAAATGCGGGCTGGCAGCTCGTTTTCCGGGTAAATTTTAAAAAACACAATTGAATTCAAAAGACATTATATAACTGTTATAGTTAAACTGTTGTATAATTATATATATAAGTTGCGGTATCATTGTAATGAATATTATACTCCTGCAGCGTAGATAACAGCGCATCCACGCTGAGAAATCAGGTTATTGATAAGGACTGGATGATGAATAAAGAAAGCCGTCATATTCAAAAGGACTCATACGAAATCAACAAAGATTCATATGAACCGGCTTATCTTCAGCTGGCAAACATCCTGCGCCGGCAGATTTCTGAAGGAATTTTCCATCCTGGTGATCTGCTGCCGTCAGAAGCTCAGCTCGTGCGCCGCTACGGAATCAGCCCGATGACAGTCCGCCGATCCATTAATCTACTCGCTGATGAAGGGGTGGTCAGTACGGAGCAGGGGCGGGGTACATTTGTAAAACCGCTTGAGTTGAGCGCGGCGAATTTTGACCTGCAAGGTCTACAGGATCTATTGTCACGCGGGACATCGAATGATGTAAAACTGCTGGATGTGCGGGTTGTATCTGCTGATGAGCGAGCCGCGAGAAAACTGGAAGTCGCTGTTGGCTCCCCGACCATCTATATCCGGCGGCTGTTTACACAGGAATCGCAGCCGATTTTCTATCACCGCGCTTATTTGATTTATGATCCAAGCAGGCCGATCGTTGAAGCTGAGATGGACGTGACCTCGTTAAGGGGGTTGTTCACTCACAGCGACCGCACGCTGCTCAAACGCGGCACATTGACGATTGATGCGGCATTAATGAATGCCGAAGAAGCCGAACAGCTGCAGTGCAGCCTGCCCGCCGCTGCTTTTTATCTCGAGCACGTATTTTACGATTTTCAGGATAAGCCTGTCAGTTGGGGCTGGTTTATCTTCCGCAGCGACCGCCTGCATTTCACTACACAGGTCGGCATTACGGTGTAAGACGGGTCCCTTTGATTGAAGTGATTTGTCAGGGGGTTGCCCAATCAGAACGATTGGGCAACCCCCTGACTGTTTTTATTGGGAGGCTGCCGGCGAAAAAGTAATTCGCCAAAACAGCGGGTAATAACTATATCTCAATGGGTTTTCTCGGTTTATTGTTTGGGATTATCAGTATAATTAAACTGACCGACCACGCTGGCAATTTAACGAAAAACAATCCTTCTGGACAAAAGCTTCGGATTTAAAATGGATCAAAATGCAGATTCCCAAACACCGCGTGATAATTTAACGTATCACCTGGCTGAGTTAAACGAAGAAGAAGTGCTCAACATCGTCAGAGAGCGGATAGCCCGAGAGGAGAATCCTTTCTCGATTGTCGAAGAATGCCAGGAGGGCTTGAGAATTGTCGGTGAGCGCTATGAGAAACGTGAATATTTCCTCTCCGGCTTGATTATGGCCGGTGAAATTTTCCAGGAGGTCATGCATCTTCTCCGGCCAATAATCACCGAGCAGATCCAGGGAAATGAATTGGGTACAATCCTGCTGGGCACAGTCGCAGGTGATATTCATAACATCGGAAAGAATGTCCTGAGCATGCTGCTAACCAGTTATGGGTTTACCGTTCATGATTTGGGCGTCGATGTTCCGGCGGAAGAATTTTTGCGGGCAGCCAAAGAGACAAAGCCTGACATTATCGCGCTGTCAGGTTTGCTGACCAGCTCATTTGACTCGATGAAGAAGACAGTTCAGATCATTCGCGCCAGCGATGATCCAACAGTCGCGAACATTCCGGTTGTCATCGGGGGAAGTACTGTTGACCAGGAGGTTTGCCTTTACGTGAGCGCCAATTATTGGGCAAATGACGCGATGGTCGGGGTCAGGCTGTTTAAAGAATTGCTTGAAGAACAGCCAGAATAATCAGGGAGTTTGCGGCAGGCAGAATTATCCATTCTGCCTGCCTTGTGTTTAATATCGATTGTTTGGGCTATTTGTATTGGCCAAATTCTTTGGTCGCATCGACCCAGACTTTGACCAACTCGGGTTTGCAGCCTTCCATTTCACCGATCCCAACACTCATCATGTAGCCGCCGTCTTTTCCGACGACTTCACACAGCTTCTTGGTGTAAGCGCGGATTTCTTCTGGCGTTCCGCTCTGCAGGAGCGAGTTTGGCATGCCGCCCTGAATGCACATTACGTCGCCCAGAACTTCCTTGACTTTGAAGATGTCGCTGCTCTGGAACCAGCCGATCGTCTTTCCTTTCGGCAGTTCCGCCAGGTACTCGAGCCGCTGATCCCAGATGCCCTCATAGAACACGTACGGCGTAATTCCGGCGTCAATCAAATCGAGCCACATTTGTTTCAACGAAGGCCAGTAGAAGGTTTCGAACTGTTTGAGCGACATAAACCCGTCTGACCCGCGGTGCAGCATCGATCCGGCATATTTCGACCCGGTTGCGCGGCACATCTCGATTGCATCCCGCGTGATGATGATCCGCATCTTATCAATCGCTTCAAGGAGCTTGTCGGGGCGTTTGTGCATATCGATCATGACGCCGCGCATGCCGCGAAGCGTGTCTGACATGGCGTCGAAGGGGGCGATTGCCATGCCGCCAAACATGAACGGAGCCGGAGGAAAACCCAGGGCTGCCATCCGCTGCTGCGATTCCATCATTCGCTGGGCTGACGCCACCTGAGCTTCTGCTGCAGTTTTGAGCGCCTCGAGGGCTGTGACAAATTGAGGTGTGAGAATGGCCGGGAGATTCATTCCCAGCCCGCCGAAATTTGCCAGCGCCAGGTGACGAAGCTGCGACAAGCCTTCGAGCTTGCTAAACACGCGCGGCAGGTAGGTCCGCACAGCCCAGTCGCCTGGGTCAAGCAAGAAGTCATCATATTCTTCGGCTTTCAGATATTCCCTTTCGATGTACTGGAAGGTTTCATTCGGCCCTAACCCATAGCCCGGGTATTTCCAGGAGCGGTCGCCCAGATATTTGACCATTTCTGGCCCGCCAAAAGGCCCTAAGATCAGATCGGGCTGAAAGTAAAGGGCTACTTTCTCCAGGATTTCCTGAGCTTTATCAGGGTATTCGTGAAATTCATATTTCGTGATGCCACCCATCTCAGAAAGCAGGTAGCTGGCGACCAGATAGATTGGAACCCGGTCGGGCTGGCGCAGGTTTACAACATCATCGATCCGTTTCGCTCGTTCTGCGCAAATCTGCTCTGGTGATTTGCCTGCGTCAATTCCCAGGTCAATTGTGGCAGGGAATTCGAACATTTCGATTCCTCCTCACGCCTGTGGCACTGCTGCGGTCCATTGTTTGGCCAGCGCAACGGCGGTCATGGCATCAATGCCCCAGCCGTCCGCTCCGGCATAGGCACACACCTGGGCATCCACCGTGCCGCCCCCCACCATGACCTTGACCTGCTCGCGCAAGCCGGCTTCTTTCAGGGCAGCCACGGTCTCCTTCATCGAGGTGTAGGCCAGCGTCAGAAAGCCCGACAGCGCCACAATGTCCGGCTGCTCGGCCTTGACCACCTCGACAAAACGCTCCGGCGGCACATCCACCCCCAGATCCACCACCTCAAACCCATTGACGTCCAGCATAAAGACCACAATGTCCTTGGCGATGTCGTGGATGTCGCCCTTGACCGTGCCGATGACGATCTTGCCGGCCTTCTGCTGCGGATGCTCGCCGCTCAACCGCGGTTTGACCTCGGCCGAGATGCTCTTGAGGATCTCGCCGGCCAGGATCAGCTCGGAGATGAAGTACTCGCCCTGTTCAAAGCGCCGCCCGACCTCTTCCATGGCGGTGCGGCAGTCGGTCAGGATCTCCATTGGATCGGCGCCCTGGGCCAGCAGCTCCTGGGTGAGAGCCAGCGCCTGCTCATCGTCCATCTCGGCGATTGCGTTCACTAACTTGTCTGACATTGCTTTTCTCCTTG
>Ga0134094_1000212_pt1 | contig 80004 bp, 63 predicted proteins | sample 5_1taG_FD_94458 | JGI IMG/M metagenome (GOLD analysis project Ga0134094, IMG submission 94458) | Switchgrass degrading microbial communities from high solid loading bioreactors in New Hampshire, USA - 5_19_20_110_A1 metaG | ecosystem: Engineered > Bioreactor > Semi-continuous > Anaerobic >... | reverse complement strand
CCTGATAGCCCCAATTGCCGCTGTGACCCAGCCCGCCGTGCAGCAGAATCACAGGCCGGCCCACCCCAAACGCGGCATACCAGATCCGGGCGAAGTCGTGGTCAACATAGCCCTCCTCTTGCGCAGCTGGAAGCGGCGCCGCGCCCTCAGCCTCAAACCTGCTCAAGTCGTCATCATATGTCCCCATGCAGCTCTCCCAGAATATCACTCCGCCAGTTTAATCTGCATAAGAATAGCGCAAATCAGGCTGGAAAATCAAGTTATCTGTAAGATGCGGGCGGTGCCCCGCATCTTACAGAATATCCCCTATGATGCCAGCGCTCTGACAAGCGCCGGGAAGGCAGCGAAGGCACTGTAGAACTCTTCCCCGGCTGGGGTCGGCGTGGGGTACGAGCTCATTTTGGCAATCACAATCTGCGCGCGGGGAACAATGTAGAGTAATTGCCCGCCGTAGCCGATCCCCATATAAGCGCCGTACTCGTTATGAGTCATCCACCACTGGTGGTGGTAACTCCAGCCCCTGTTCGTGGGCCCAGCCCCAGGCCCGCGCGCAAATGCCTCAGGATCTGCGCCCGCTTCAATATCTTCAACAACCGCCTGAGGAAGGATCTGCTGCCCGTTAAACTGCCCCTTTTGCACCAGCATCTGTCCAAAGCGAGCCATATCGCGCAGCGTTGTAAGCAGCCCCGATCCGGAAGTTTCAAAAGCCGCCGGTCCAACGATCCAGAAAGCGTCTCGTTCAGCGCCCAGTTTCGACCAGATCCGCTCGCGCATGATCTCAGCCAGTGTTTGATTCAAAACCCGTTTCATCATCCATGCGAGCACATCTGTGACCGGTGTTAAGTAGCTGAACCGCTCACAGTGCTCACCGTCCTTTTGCATTGTCGGTAGAAATTCATAGGCGTTTTGCGGTCCTGAATACCCATCAAATTTTTCGCGCCATCCCAGCGCCCGGCTGTAAGTAAAATTCTCATTGACCGGGTCATTGTCAGCTTCACGGAATTTGACCGAGACGGTCATATCCATCACCTAATTCATCCATTAATTTTCAGCATTGACTGCTATAACCCGCGCCAGTATTTCCCACCGCCGCGCTCGCGGCGCAGAAATCCCAGGTCGACCAGATCACGGCGCAGGCTCACGTAATCTTCCTCATACACGGCACGCAGAATAGAATTAACTTCTGCCTCGCTATATAACCGGTCCGGCTCGAACAGCGTCGCCAGCCAGCGTAAAATGACAAGCAGCTTCTTCTGTTTGGAAGGCAGATGGGTAATCTGCCCGCCGGACGTGTGGTCGCGCAGGACCTGCCGGTCGGTTTCACTCCAGCCAAGCTCGTCAATCCACCGGTCATCTGACAAGACCGGCTCGCTGACCGGCGGAATCTGTTCAATCGCCGCTGCCAGCCGCTTGAATTTCGCCAGCCCAGATTCGTTGATGCGATAGAACCGCTGGTTGCCCGCCATCCGCAGCGTCACGAAGCCCACCTCACGCAGCCGGGCGAGATGATGAGATACAGTTGGCTCGCCCAGATTCACCTGTTGAGCAAGTTCGCCCACGCTGTATTCCTGTTCGTTCAATAATCGCAGCAGCGTTAACCGGCTTTCATCTGCCAGGGCCTTCAGCATGGCAAGCGCCGCTGCCGTTGAGTGATCTACCATCATAGACTCCTTCGTGAAGCAATTTTTATAAATATCAAATTTGATTATTATCGAATTAGCATAATTTGTCAAGGGCATCCCTTTGATTACCATGCACAATTTGGAATCTGTAAGGTAAATCCCGCTGGGCCGGGTGAAAAAGCCGGTACAATAAAGCCCATTGTCTATCGTTCATCTTCGGAGGATTTGAATGGTCTCTACGCCGGCCCGGAAAGCGCAGTCAAAAATCGGTTTGGTCTTACTCGCTTATATCGCTTTCATTTCGCTCGGGCTGCCGGATGGGCTGCTTGGCGTCGCCTGGCCCTCGATCCGCTCTGATTTTGCGCTTCCTCTTGACTCGCTCGGCCTGCTGCTGTTTTCCGCTACCGCGGGCTATCTCACTTCCAGCTTCTTCAGCGGGCAAATCATGTCGCGCCTGGGGATTGGTGGGCTGTTAGCCGTAAGCTGCTGCATGACCGGGGCAAGCCTGCTGGGTTATACGCTTGCGCCTGCGTGGTGGATGATCGTACTGCTCGGCGTGTTTGCCGGTTTTGGCGGCGGCGCAATCGATGCAGGCATCAATACTTACATCGCTTCCAACTTTGGCGAAGGGCTGATGCAGTGGCTGCACGCCAGCTTTGGGGTCGGCATTACGCTGGGGCCGATCATTATGACCGCCGGAATCAACTACTTCCATTCCTGGCGTACGGGCTACATCGTTGTTGGCACGGCGCAGATTGCGCTTGGGATCTGTTTCGCGCTCACGGCTGCGCTGTGGAAACAGGAGAAAAGCGCTGCGCAGGAGACCGGTACGCAGCAGCGCATCATGGATTATAAGACGCCCCTCTGGGAAACGCTCCGGCAGCCCAGCGTATGGTTAAGCGTTCTGTTATTTTTCCTTTACACCGGCCTTGAACTTCTAACCGGTCACTGGGGATATACGCTGCTGACCGAGTCCCGCGGGATCGCCCCGCAGGTAGCGGGTCTTTGGGCCGGCGGGTACTGGGGAACATTCACGCTGGGAAGAATTTTAGCCGGTCTTTATGCCAGGCGAGTTGGGGTAAACAAGCTGGTGCAAATCAGCCTGCTCACCGCCCTGTTCGGAGCCGTCCTGCTGTGGTGGAACCCGATTAACCTTGTCAGCCTGATCGGGATCGCAGTGGTTGGTTTTGCAGTTGCGCCGATCTTCCCGGCAATGGTCTCTGGGACTGAGGCGCGGGTCAGTGCCCGCCACGCGGCGAACACCATCGGGATGCAAATCAGCGCAGCCGGTTTAGGCGGAGCCTTGCTGCCCGGTTTTGCCGGGGTTCTGGCGAATCGAATTTCATTGGAAATTATTCCCGTTTACCTGATCGTCCTGGTTGTCAGCCTCACCGTTCTCTATTCCCTCTCCACCAGGAACCGGCGGCCGGTCGAAGAGCCGCAGCGCGCCGGGTGACGAAGAGGTTGCTTGATGATGTCCGTTAAGAGAATTTATCTATTGATCCTGTTGTGCCTGGCCTTGTCTGCGTGCAGCTCTGGTGTGGTTCAAACGAGCGTGGTCATCCCCGTTGATACAACCCCGCAGCCTGTTCAAACGGATACACCGTCTGCAACACCCACTTCGACGGCGACCATCACCGCGCGCCCGCCAACCGAAACGCCTACACTGCCCCCCACATCCACCTTCACCCCCACTCCGACGCAAACGTTCACACCCACGCCGGTTCCAACCTATGTAAGACTGCGCGGAAAAGTGATCATTGATCAGGCAGTCTGCCACTACGGCCCCGGCGCGCCGTATCTGTATAAGTACGGCGTTTACAAAGGCAGCAACCTCGAAATCCTCCGGCGGGTCGCATTGGGCAACTACATCGAAGTCCAGGCCATCGGCGGGAATAATCCCTGCTGGGTGCGCGCAGACTATATGGAAATCGACGGCGATCTGATGGACCTCGAACCGGTAAACGCGGAGGACGTGAAACTGCCCTTCACGCCCTATTACAGCAACACCATCACCGGCGTTTCAGCCCAGCGCAGCGGGAACGAGGTCACCATCTCCTGGCACCCGTTTGTGCTGCGGCCCGGCGACGATTCAGAGCAGGTGCCCTATCTCATCGAATCCTGGGTTTGCCAGAACGGCCAGTATATTTTCAACCCGGTCGGCGCGTGGCAGACTTCTATCACCATTGTCGATGAGCCGGGCTGCGACCAGCCTTCTCACGCGCGGATCTATGCCACCGAAAAGCACGGCTACACCCGCTGGGTGAATATCCCCTGGCCGGCGGCGGATGAGGCAACACCGGAGGCGGAAGAAGCAGCGCCCGCGCCCTGATCTCACTGCCGGGCAGCGCTGCGAGCAGCCTGCCAATCGAGGTCGGTGAGCGGCGGTTCAGGCTCACCCGGGCGGCGCGAGAGCGAGAGCGCCCCTTCAGGGCAAACCGGCACGCACACGCCGCAGCCCACGCAGCGAATTTCCTGAACGTGGACCGTGCCGTTCAGTTCCAGTGCGTGAAACTGGCAGGCCGAAAGACAGGTCCCGCAGCCAATGCACAGGTCTTCGTCCACCTGGTTCACAAAAGCCGAGCGGGCGACGACATTCGCAATGCCCAACTCTGCCATCCCGCGCAAGACCCCGCACGAGCAGGTGCAGCAGTTGCAGATATACCACAGGTCGCGCTGATTGTTGCTCACGCAGTGAACCAGCCCGGCCTGCGCCGCACGGGTCAACGTCTGCTGCGCCTCAGCATAGGTCAGGGCCCTGACGTCTGAGCTTTGCGCAAAAGCGTCTGGCCGATCGCTCAACACCATGCAAACATCTACTGGATGATCGCACGGATCACCTATGAGCTTCTTTTCAACCCGGCAAACGCAGTTAATCACGCCCCAGGACTGCATCCGGCTCAAAAGGCTGTTAACGCTCTCGTAAGGCTGCACTTCCATGGTGTTTTTAATGCTTACACCAACCGGAATCACGCGGTGAACCTGCGGTTTCAATTCCAAAACGCCGCGAAAAGCCTTCTGGTAATAATCCTCAAACAGCCGGGCCATCTCAGCGTCAATTCTTTCGCCCTGCGCCTCATAAATCCCGACGACAAAGGGCATAAGGCCAAAACCAGGCCGCCCCTCATCCGTTTTTCCAAAGGCGATTAAGCCCTTCTTTGACATTTCTTTCAGCATCGGCATGAGCTCGCGTGCATCGCGGCCAAGCCGCGCGGCAATTTGGGCAGGCGTCTCTGGCCGGGGCTGCAAATTCGCCGCCAGGTCTGCTTCTTCAGGCGTGAATAACTTTGCCAGCAGACGCAGATCAGACTCATCGTCAGCAGGAGGGAAACGGTTCGGCAGGGCATCCAGACTGCGGGCAAGCCGCCGGTACGGAGAATCAGGTTCAAATGTGGGGATGAGAGAAGGGTTCATTGATTTATTATAGCGCGGCAGAAGGCAGCGCGCTGCTTGAAATTTAGCTCTCCTCAGGATCAATCACCAGGGCCTGCACGCGCCCGACGCGCCCATCGACCAGCATCACCTTAATCCCATGCGGATGGGTTGGGCTTTTGGTCAAAATCCGCGCAACCGTCCCTGTGGTCAACTGGCCGGTGCGCTGGTTTTGTTTTTCAACAATCCCCACCTGAATTCCCGGGTGGATCTCACTTCTTTTTGGCACGCTCATGGGCTGTCCTTTGAAATCACAGGCTTAAAACCAACAGCCTGATTATACCGGGTGATTCCTGCGTTCAAGGTTATAATCGGGGAAATTACCCGTGCGCCGGAGCGAGGCATGCAGCAAACCAATAATAAACGTTCGACGATTATCCTGTACGTTATCATTTATGGAACCATGTTCCTGTTCGGCCTGATTGAAAATATCAAAGGCGTATCGTTTCCCCTGATCAAAACTGAGTTTAACGCGGCCTACGACAGCCAGGGCGGGCTTGTATCCCTGACCTGGTTCGGCTATGTTTTCTTCTGCCTGCTGGCAAGCCTGTTCCTTCAAAAATTCGGCATCAAAAAGGCCATTCTGGCCGGTTATGTGCTGGTCTGCGTCGGGGCAGCCGCAACGCTGGCAGCGCCGTCCTTCTGGGCTGCCGCGCTGACCCTGCTGATTGTCAATGCCGGGTTTGGCTTTTTTGAGGTCGGCACAAACGCGCTGGGCACGGTGGCTTTCACCGTGCGCGCCGCCCTGATGATGAACCTGATGCATTTCTTCTATGGGTTTGGGGCAATCATGGGGCCAAAAACAGCCGGAATGCTTACCGATTCCCTCGGCATGAACTGGCGGCAGGTTTACATCGCAATCATTATTCCCCTGTTCATCGTATTCCTTTTTATCCTGTTCACAAAATTCAACCGCGGCTCTGGCCAGGCTGAAACAGAAGACGGGCCTTCCAGGATCACATTCTGGCAGGCGTTAAAAAGCCCGGTCGTCTGGTTGTTCTGCCTGACTCTTGGTTTTATGGAGGTTATCGAGTTTGGGGCAGCCAACTGGGGAGGGCTGTATTTGAAGGACGTTTACGGCCTGGATCCGCGGGTTGTGGGGGCCAGTTTTGTCTCATTCTTCTATATCTTGTTTACCCTGTCGCGCCTGTTAAGCGGGCTGGCAATTGAGAAAATCGGTTATATGCGCAGCCTGTATATTGCGATGATCGGCGTAATTATCGTCTACTTTGCCGGTTTCGCCCTGGGCCAGAACGGGATCTGGATTCTGCCGGTATCGGGGTTGTTTATTGCAATCATGTGGCCGACCATCATGGCGGTGGCGATGCAGGTCTTTGGATCGGATGCCCCAGCGGTGACCAGCGTAATCATCACCGTTTCAGGCGCGGTCAACGGTATATTCCAACTGGTGATCGGCTTTACGAACAGGTATGCGGGTGAAGCCTGGGGTTACCGCAGCTGCCTGTTATACGCCGCCATTGGCCTGGTCCTGCTCTCTCTGCTGGCGGCGCGGATCAGGCAAAAAGACCCGGCATTGGCCCAGGCAGAATCAACGGCGCTCGATTCACTGTAAAAGGGAAAAAGAATGAATCAGACCATCGATCTTTTACTCAACCGGAAATCCGTCCGTGTCTATTCGGACCGGCCTGTTACCAGAGAGGAAAAAGACATCATCCTCCGGGCAGCGATGCGCGCCCCGACCGCGGGCAATATGATGCTCTATTCCATCATCGAAGTCGAAGACCAGGCGCTGAAAGACAGGCTGGCAGTGACCTGTGACAACCAGCCCTTTATCGCCAAAGCGCCTTACGTGCTGCTCTTTCTCGCCGATTACCAGCGCTGGTACGACGCATACCGCGCCGGTGGAGTCAAAGCGCTTTGCGATCAGCGCGGCGTCGAAATGCGCCTTCCGGAGGAAGGTGACCTGCTCCTGGCGTGCTGCGACGCCCTGATCGCCGCGCAAACGGCGGTTATTGCCGCTGAATCGCTGGGCATCGGCTCGTGCTACATCGGCGACATCATCGAACAATACGAGACTCACTGCGAAATGTTCTGCCTGCCGGAATACGTCGCGCCGGTAACGCTGGTCTGTTTTGGATACCCGACACCCGAGCAGGCAGCCCGCAAACAGCCGGATCGGTTTGACCGGAAATTCATCGTCCACAGGGATCGTTATCACCAACTGACCCCTGACGAGATCGAGGAATGGATGCAGCCGCGAAATGACCAGATGGCCGCCGCCGGTCCTCGCCAGGATGGGATTCAAAACGCGGCGCAGTTTAATTACTTCCGGAAGTTCAGCGCCGATTTCTCCGTTGAAATGAGCCGCTCGGTTCGCGCAATGATCCGCAGGTGGACGGGAGAAGCACCGCTGCAGCGCTAATCCAGGCCGGGCCATGCATACCGGTTACATGCATACCGGTTAAATGAAAGAGGGGCCGCCCAAAAGATTGTTTAGGCGGCCCCTCTTGCTATTTCTTCTTAGTGCGCCAGCTTAAGCATGACGGGCTTGCCGCGCAGTGAATACTGCCCTGTGCTGTGCGCCAGAACCTGCATCACATGCTTTTCCGCGACATCAACCAGGGTAAAGTTCTTGCGAATGGTGATATCACCAATCGCCCGGCCTGGGATCCCGACTTCGCTGGCAATCGCGCCGACGACGTCGCCAGGGCGCAGCCCGTGCACCTCGCCAAGGTTCATCTTCAACCGGATCATACCGGTCTCCTGCCGGCCAAAGCCGCCGGACGGAGGGACTGCCTTGCGGCGGTCGCCCTTCGCCGGGCGATCCCACGAGCGTTTTTCACCGGAGCGTTTCTCGCCCTTCTTCGAATAGCCCGCAGCTTGCGGCTGTTCAGCCTCCATGCGCTGCCGTTTTGATTTGCGTGCCGGGCGCGTCTCTGCCGGCTCAACCAGCGACTCTGCCGGCAGTTCGCTTTCACCGGCTCGCGCCAGTTGAATGGCCGCCGCAGCGATATCCACCAGATCAAAGGCAGAGCTGGTCAGCCGCGCAATGAGCGCGCGCTCGCGAGCTGTAAACGAGTCCGAAATGCTGCCCTTCCCAATCTGTTCAGAAAGGCGCTCGATGAACCGTTCATCACGCTTCGCGAGGATCTCCTCACGCGAGGGTGGTGCCGTTTCTTTCAGCGGCTGCCGGGTATAGGCTTCAATGGCCTTCAGTTTTACGCGCACATCGCGGGAATTGAAGAAAGTGATCGCGATGCCTTTTCGTCCGGCCCGGCCGGTTCGGCCAATGCGGTGAACGTAATCTTCCGGGTCGCCCGGCGCATCATAATTGAAGACATGAGACACATTTTCAATGTCCAGCCCGCGCGCGGCAACATCCGTCGCCACCAGCAGGGTAATGTTATGCCGCCGGAACCGGTTGAGAACCGTCTCGCGGCGCGCCTGGCTCAAATCGCCGTGCAGCGCCTCAGCCGGATAGCCTGCCTGAATCAGCGCATCGGCCAGTTCTTGCGCGCGTGCTTTCGTCCGGGCGAAGATCAGCGCGCTTTTTACCTCTTCGGCTTCAAGGAAGCGAATTAAGGCAGCCTGCTTATTCTCTTCGCGGACGCGAATATAAAGCTGTTCTGTATCGGCAACTGTCAACCGGGTCGGGTTGATCGCAATCTCTTCCGGATCATTCAAATAGCGGTCGGCCAGCTTGCGAACCGGCGCAGGCATGGTCGCTGAAAACAGCGCCGTCTGCCGGTTTTCAGATACTTCGGAAAGAATGGTCTCAACATCCTCGATGAAGCCCATCTCCAGCATCTCATCAGCTTCGTCCAGAACCAGATACTGCACCTGGCTCAAATCCAGAACTCCCTGGCGGATCAGGTCGAGCAGCCGGCCGGGCGTGCCAACCACAACCTCGACGCCGCGTTTAAGCTGGCGTTTTTGAATATCATACGACTGCCCGCCGTAAACAGCCATTACGCGCACCGGTGAGTTCTTGCCCATGCGGCTGGTCGCTTCTGCGACCTGAATGGCAAGCTCGCGGGTTGGGGCAAGCACCAGCGCTCTAACGCGGCCGTCAAAGGGCTGCGATTCTTCTGCCAGCAAATGATGAAGCATGGGCAGCGCAAACGCAGCCGTTTTACCGGTGCCTGTCTGCGCCTGAGCCACAACATTGCGGCCTTCCAGCAGGAACGGGATCGCCGCCTGCTGAATTGGGGTCGGCTGCTCAAACCCCATCTGTTCTACTGCCTTCATCAACGCTGGATGCAGGCATAAATCCTCAAAACTGAAAACCATTAACTTTCTCCTGGCACAAAAAAAGCGCCTGACCGGAACCGGCAAGGCACTTGAAAACTTGCACGATCATTATTCAGGTGAGATTTCTCACCTTTACCAAGAGAGCATTGTACCATTAAGTTCGGGTTTGGCAATGATTTTCGATGAAATTGGTCAAAGTGTTGTCCAAGCTGAATAAACAAGTGATCTGATTGATTAAGTACCCGTTGACTCGCGGCCAACCCTGTGTTAAAATCCCACCGGATTTTAATCTTGTAGAGAAAGGTGTTTTGTGGCTAAAGTCTCGGCGTTTGAGAGAAAACAAGGTTGAACGCACCTGTGTAGATTGACCGGTGCCTGGTCTCTGGTCGGTTACATAGCCTGAAATCGTCTTTTCCGGCTGCGGGTGTGTTCTTCCCCCGTGGCCTTGTGTTTTAAGTTCAGCGGTTGGCCTCGTGATTCTCGCTGCGTCGTGAGCAGGATTCCGGAGTATCTCATCCAAAGGTGGATCACCGGCAAGAGCCAGAACACCGCTGCATAAAACAGTACATCTGCCAGCCACGGGAAATCTCGTGGCTGGTTTTTTATTTATTTTCTCTACAAGCGCTTCTGGCAAAATGGCCCAGGTTAAACCAGTGGTCTTGCCAGAACCGGGATGACTGCAAGATGAAGAACCGATTTGATCGAATTAATGCTGATTTTAAGTGTGTTCACTGCAACCATTACGTCTCTACCGATACATTTTTATCTGGTGTCGTAAATCGCAACCACTGCCCATACTGCCTGCATTCCAGGCACCTCGATCTGTACAAAGCCGGCGACCGGCTGTCTGCCTGCAAAGCAGAAATGCGACCGGTTGGACTGACTCTCAAGAAGACAAATAAAAAGTACGGCAAAAACCAGGGTGAGCTGATGATCATCCACCGCTGCGTTGACTGCGGCGATTTCTCAATCAACCGCATCGCCGCCGATGACATCGCCAGCACGATCTATGAGATTTTCGAAAAATCGCTGCGCCTGGATAAGCATACAATCGAACAAATGGCAGTGTGCGGAATCGTTCCGCTGAATGCTGACGATGAGGAGATTGTGCATGCCCGCCTGTTTGGTTGGGCTGACCGTTCTCTCAGCTATTCCGCGGCAAATTAACGGAAGTGGGGCTGCCCAGATGTGCTTTTGGGCAGCCCCAACCTGCAGATAGGTCATTTCAGGCAGTGTTAAAATCGTGCTTCCGGCGACAGCGAATCCAGAAATTCTTGCAGCCATGCGACCACCGCAAAGGCCTGCTTTTTTCGCTCCTCGCCGGTTAATACGGATGCAACCCGGTGCCATGTCAGCGAGCGGCTGACCATCGCAATTCGCCAGGCCAGGGAAAACGCCGCCCGCAAGTCCTCATGGGTTCCGTATTCTTCCCAGCTTTTGAGATACAGATCGCGCAGGTGAGCCAGCTCAGGGGCAAACGCGTAGTTATCCTCGCCAGAGCCGTAAGGCAGATCCAGCCGGTAGGCAATGCTGCGCAGCGTGACCAGCATGGTAAAAAAGGGATGCGCCACACAGCTTTCGCCCCAATCGGAAAAAGCATAGCGAACCAGACCGCTGCCGTTCTGCGAGACAAACACATTCGCGTCGTGAAAATCATCGTGGTGCAGAGTCTCGGGAATCTGGTAGCCAGCGAGCCGGGCGCACATTTCCGCGTATTGAGGGATCAGCTCGCGCAGCCGGTGAAACTGGTCATGCGACAGCCCATCCTCCTGGCCAATCATCAACATCTCTTCATCGTCAAGCAGTCGCGCAAACTGATCCGGCAGCCCGGCAAGACGGCGGTCAAGCAGACCCATTTCCAGCAGCTGGTCTCTGCGCGGAATCATCTCCTGCTGTACGCCGGCATAAACCGGCAGGATTTTCTCCCAATGCCCCAGGTCCGCGGTCGTTTGGATCATCGTCCGCAGCATAGGCCCTTCGTCTGGCATCAACATCCAACCGCGCTCCACGTCTACAACCAGCGGCTCGACCATGCAGTCAGGCCGGAGCTGGTACAGCAGCCGGGTCAAAGCCGGTTCGTGACTGAGCACAGGGGCGCTGGCTTTAAAATAAAAGTTCCCCTGCTCAGTCTTCGCCCGCAGTACGGCAGACCAGGGCTGGACGCGGATTTGCTCGACAGGCTCATGGAGCAAAATTCCGCGCAAGCCCAACTGCGCCTGAGTCCATTGGCAGGCCTGTTCCAGCCAGCCCGGCTGATGCCAGGGAATCCGTTCTTGCCATGATTCCGTCTCTGCAGCCTGGTGATCATTCTTCCTCGGTGTTTCCTGTTTCAATTTTCTTCTCCTCTTCAACCGGTATTTCGAAGCCCTGCCGCAATACCGTTAATAGTCAGCAGAATGACCTCTCGCATCGCCTGGGCCTCCTGCCCTTCAGGGTCATCCAAAGCGCGGATACGCCTGAGCATCTCCACCTGGATATAGTTCAACGGATCAACGTAGGGATTGCGGGCTTTAATCGAACGCCGGATGACAGCACCGTCTTCCATCAGTTCGCGCTGCCCCGTAACTGCCAGCACCATCTCGACCGTCCGGTTATACTCATCCAAAATTTCGCTATAGATGCGATCCGCAAGCGCCTGATCGGGCACCAGGTCGGCATACATCCGGGCGATTTTCATATCCGCCTTCGACAATGAGAGCTCCGCATTTTCGAGCAGAACCCGGATAAACGGCCAGTTGGAATACATCTCCTGCAGCAGCCGGAGACCATCCGCGCGAGACTGGACCAGAGAAGCAAATCCACTGCCCAGGCCGTACCACCCCGGCAGATTACAGCGGCTTTGCATCCACGAGAAGACCCATGGAATGGCGCGAATTTTCGTCACCTCTTCCGCGCCGGGCTTCCGTGAAGCCGGTCTCGAACCGATCTTCAAGCGTTTGATCTCTTCAATGGGCGTGGCAGCCTGCCAGTATTCAATAAAGCCGGGCGTTTCATAGACCAGCCCGCGGTACTTCTGCGCTGCAGCCTGGGCCATTTCAGACATTGCCTCTCGCCACGACTCAGGCAGTTCTTCCGGTGAGACGCGCTGCGAGCAGCCATCGCTGATATGGGGGTCTGGAACCAGGCAAACCGGGGCAGATGACAGCATCACAGCATTTACGATCTGCTCCAGGTGGCGAAGGGCCATTGGGATGGTTGAATAACGGGTAGAAATAATTTCGCCCTGCTCTGTCAGGCGAAAACGCCCATCGACCGAGCCGCCCGGGGCTGCAAGGATCATCCGGTTGGTAGGTCCTCCACCGCGAGCGGTGGTCCCGCCGCGGCCGTGAAAGAGGGTCAGGCGAACGCCGTGCTTGCGGCAGACCTGAGAAATCTTCTCCTGGCCCTGGTAAAGCGCCCAGTTCGACATCAAGAACCCGCCGTCTTTGTTGCTGTCCGAATAGCCGATCATCACCATCTGGCCGTCCGGGCAGGTCTTGAGATGTTCCTGGTAAACCGGTAGAGAGAGCAGTTCATCCATCACCTGAGGCGCTAATTCCAGGTCCTGTATGGTTTCAAACAGGGGAACGATCTGCAGACCCTTATCGCAGCCTGTCCAGCGGGCCATCAGCAGCACCGTGAGCACATCTGCCGGGCTGTTCGACATGGAAATGATGAACGGCCCGAGCAAATCGTCTCCATAGACAGAGCGCGCGCGGTGGATGAGCCGGAACAGCGACCAGCACTCGACAGTCTCAGCCGTGACTCCCAAATGATAGGCCAGCGGTGGAACCGGTTCAGACAGCAGGCGCAGCAGCAGATCGCAGCGCGCAGAATCGGGAAGCGTTTCAAAGTCCGGCGATATGTCCAGCGCGCGAAGGACTTCACCGAGCGAGGCATTCAGCCGGCTGGCATCCTCTCGAATGTCGAGGCGGGCGCCGTGCAGCCCAAACACGTCCAGCTGGCGCAGCGCATTTGCCAGGGGGCCGCGAGCCACAGCGGGCGGAACTGCCGAATAGATTGCCGCAAGCGGGCCTTTCAGGTCATCCACCTCGATCCTGGCTTTATGCGGCAAAGTAGAAAGCAAACGCGCCTTCATATCATCTTGCGAGGCTTCAGCCAGCGCATGAGCAAGCAGCGAGAGGATCAGGCGGTAAGGCTCGTCCGGGTAACGCTGCTGAATCAGGGCAGCGTGAGGAGGAAATGGCGCCTGGCTTTCAAGCCATTTGCTCAGGGAATCAGGCAGCGGAACTGCCTTTACGCTGAGGCTGAGGCGGCGAGAAAGCTCCTGCATGGTATGGCGGTGATTTTCCACTGCCAGCCCGCGGTGAAGGTGCAGCGTTTCAGCCGTAACTTGCGCCGTGACATTTGGGTTGCCGTCCCGGTCGCCGCCCATCCAGGAGGCCAGTGTCAGAAAAGGACGATCCATCTTCTGCCCTGGATAATAGCGATCCAGCGCTCGCTGCAGCCTATCATAGACCTCAGGGAGCGCATTCCAGAAGACCTGCCCGACAAAATAAAGGGCAGTCCTGACCTCATCCGTTGGGGTCACCTGCACGGCACGCTTTCGGTCGGTAAGCCACAACAGCATGATCTCGTGCAATATCGCCTGGCGGATCCGTTCTTCCTCATGCGGGAGCAGATGCCTGTCCGCCGCTGTATGGAGCGCTTCTGCTATCCGGGCCACTTTAGAAAGGATGGTGCGGCGGCGGGCTTCTGTCGGGTGAGCCGTCAGCACCAGTTCAATCCGCAGCTTTTTGAGCAGCTCTGTCATCTGCTCGTCAGTCAATCCGCTGGCCTTAAGCAGTTGAACCGCTTCTTCGATCGAATCGTGAACCGGGTCGGGCGAATTGTCCAGCGCTTCTTGCCGCAAAACGCTAACCCGATAGTTGTCTTCGGCAGTGTTGACCAGGTCAAAATAAAGCGCAAATGCGCTGGCAACGACACGCGCCTCATCCACATGCAGCAAGGCGATCTCGTTTTCCAGGGCCTGCGCGCCAGCTTTTGCCTGCAGCGGGTCATCAGAGCGGCGCTGTTTCGCGCTTGCGCGGATCCGTTCTTCAATATCGAACAGCTCTCGCGATTCCTGCGCGATCAGCACTTCGCCCAAAAGATCCCCTAACAGGTGAATGGTTTCTGAAATATTCATAGCCTGCGGTTAATCAACCAGACCCGAAAGACGGCCAAAAAGGTCCGCGGCGATGCCTGCCAGCCCGCCCGCAATGGCCCCGCCTGCGCCGCCGGCAAGCGCCCAACCAACTGCCGAAAGGGCAGATCCATCGACCGCGAAAGGCAGCAGCGCATTTGCCAGTTGAGCCCCAAACGCATTCATGCCAAGCGTGCCGGCCAGTTTCGCCACGCCAAAGCCGATGCCCGCGGCGCTGAGGGCGCTGAGACCGGCCCAGATACGTTCCCAGCCAAGCACGCTGCCGAACTGGTAAATCTTGCCGCCAACATATTTGCCGGTTTGCGCGCCCAATATCAGGCCGAGAATTACGGGGATGACAGCCCAAATAAAGACCATGCCCATCATCAAGCCAATCACAGCGCCGGTGACCAGCCCAAACCCTTCCCAGAAGCGCTTCCAGCCAATATAACGGCTGATAATCGAGCCCAGGCGGTGGCCCGGCTTCCAGCCGCGCAGCAGCCCGCCTGCCGTGCCGCCCAGCGGAAAGAGCAGGCTCCAGGCCATCACATCGCCGGAAAACCAGTTGATCAGGCTGACCAGCATTCCTAGCAGCGCCCCGGCAGCAGCGCCCTGCGCTCCACCAATCGTGAAACTTTTGTAAGCCCGCGGCCGAACCCAATTATTCAGCGTAAAAGAGCGCAGGTTCGGATACCGGGGGATATTTAAACCTCCGGAGGCGCTCCCCGGAAAACCGCTGAAGGTGAACCTGCCCCCTGGGAAATTTCCAAAACCAAAGGGTGAGCTTTGCGCCGTGCCGGCTGAAGCGGCTGCGCTCGAGCCGGTCGATGCGCGAGGAGGAGCCGCCCAGCCGCCAAATGACGCCCCGCCCGGCTGCCCACCTGCGCTGCGAGCAGAACCACCCGCCGCAGCGAACGACGCAGCAGCTGTGCGGCTAGAAGCCGCCTGCCCATAGGTCTGGTTCGTGCGCCAAGACCTTCTGCCCCAGGAACGGTGCGTTGACCGCGCGCTGCGCGCCGTTTCATGCGCCGCCTGCCGGTTTGGAACAGCTTCTTTTTGCGGCGAAGGTCTGTAACTCGCCTGCGGCTGCTGCCGCGGGCAGTACGGGCAGGAGCCAAGATGGCCGGAATAATAATGTCCCTGAGCGCAGTAGATCAGCGATTCTTCTGCCTTGGTTAATGCCTTTACCCAAAGATCAGGGCCAGGGCGGTAGCGCGGATCGCGGTGTCCATCCACGAAACAGCGGCGGAACAGCTCAACCAACCAGGGATGCAGTGTATCGAAAGGAAGGGCTCTCTTGGGAGGGGCAACATTGGCCGGGGGGCGCTTTGCATAAGGGAATGCACCCTGGGCGATACGCGCCTCCAGCGGCGGCGGGTCGCCCTGGCCCAACCACTGCGCTCGAAACGGGTGGCTGCCTTCCATAAGCAGTTGAAAGATCAAAACGGCCAGGCCAAAAGCATCGTGGTCTACCTCGCGGGCCACATTGGAAAGGTTCTTCCCTTGCAGTTCAGGAGGCGTATATTCTGGTTTCCCTACCGGGCATGGGTGGATAACGGTGCGGGAGCCGTAATCCTCGGTGACCTGGAACGAATCGGTGTCGATCAGGGTCACCAGCGCTGTGGGGGTCACCAGGACATTGCTCTCGTTGAGATCACCGGCCACATAACCGCTGGTGTGCAGCGCGCTAAGCGCCGCAGCCAGGTTTCGGGCCGTACGGTGAAGATAACGCCTGTCGAACTGGGGCAGCACTTCCGCACGGCGGCGAGGGTTGAAAACATCCAGAACCGGCACCGCTCGCCGGATAAAGGGCATCGTATACCCTTTGAGGTTGCCTTTTGAATCGAAAATGAGCCCATCCGGCCAGGCCAGCGAAGCATGGCTCAAGCCGCTGGTAGGATTATGCGGCGGATGGTCGACCATCCAGGCCAGTTTTTTGGGATAGTTTGGCCGCGGTTCTGGCTCATAGATTTTTGCCAGCAGGTCAGATTGGTTCGCAACAGTGTAGACAACTGCTTCACCGCCGCGACCAATTTCCTGTCCCAATTGGATGGAACGGCCCTGTGCATCCCGAAGGCTCATTTTCCTTCCTGATCTAGCGGGGGACCAGCCTCCCGAGAAACCTCTCCTTCACTGCCAGAATTAACCGGTTCTCGGACGGCAGGCGTCACCCGCGCAGCCAAAACCAATGATTTGTCATCATCTGTGCGCTCGTTGACGCGCTCAGAACTCAAAAAAGCCGCCAGCTGCCCGGCTGCCGCTTCCGAATCATCCACGGCGTTGATAAAGCCAAACAGCGGGCGGAAGAACGGCGCATGCGGCTCCTGGGAAGGCATCTTTAGCGCCAGACGGATCAACCCGTCAGACATAACGGCCACAGCATTCACCGGCCGGTCGATGACATCAATAACCGCCTGATCAAGCGCATCCTCTTCGATAAGAAAATGCGTTTCGTTTGCATATTCGCCGCGCTGCAAGCGTGTTGCTGTAAACAGCTCGCCTGTGTCATCCACAGCGACCACAGCGCCGTCGCCAATCTGACCTACAGCCATGAGCGTGCCTGTCAGGATCACGCAAGTTAATGTGGATGCGTAATCACGCGACCACTCGCCGTCAGAATCCGCCCGCTGAAAAACGGCCAGGCGGGCAGTCTGAAAACACTCAACCAGCAAACACTCCCAGCCTTCAGAATCCTCCGGAATCTCTCGCTCCAGCGATTCTTGCATCGACTGGAGCGCCGCCTCGACGGCAGTTAAAGCGCCCTGGTCTGAAAACCGGGCAGAGCCCGCGCCGTCCGCAAGGGCGATAAGCAGCGCTCCGCCCGGCATTGTTTCTTCACCGAGAATACGGTAACCAAGCGCATCCTGGCAGGGAGTCCCCAGGCGTTCATGCGATGTACCCGGGACAGCCGAACCGGTCACCCGCCAGAGCGGCGCTGCCTGGATTTCCGCCTGATGGGACTGTTCTGCCGGTTCAGCGGCTGGTGTTTGCTGGTCAGGAAGGGTGTACGTGGCGGCAGTCATTTTTTTACGTGGTTGCCAGTGCCGGTATTTTCTTGCCACTAGTGAGATGTATCCACTGAACCCCACCCAACAGGCGGCAGCGGAGCCTGCTCACCGGGGCGAGAATGAGCGATCGCCGATAAGCTCTTTGAGAGCCAGGTAAATAATTCACCAAAGGCAAGGCCCTTCAACTTAAGCGGCGGGCGCTGGTCCGAAAAACGGCTCAACACCTGCATATCTGCGCCCTCAACACCAACGCCGTAAAAGACGACGCCTTTGCGCGCCTCCTCCTGTCGCACCTGGTCTGCCACCGCTTCCCATTTCTTATCCGTTGGGCGGCCGTCTGTAATCACAAAGATCCACGGGCGAAAATAATCTAACCCATTCTGTTTATAAATTTCTTTCCGCTCGCGCAGCAGCGCCAGCGCCCTTGAAACAGCCTCACCGAGAGGGGTCTCACCGCTGGGGTCCAGGACCGGCGGAAGAAACTGGTCTGCAGTCACAAATGCCTGGTGAGCGTCGAAGGCGACTTCTTTGGGCTTCGGGCGAATCGAGAGGCCCATCGGATTAAACAGAACCACTTCGTTCGTCTCTTCTCGATTCTCTGGGGCGCGGACATCGATCGCCCGCACCTTCCCGCCAAAAGCGACAACCGCAACTTCAACACGCAGAGATGCCAGACGATCGGCCTTAATTGCCGCGCCAAATGCCCGTAAGCCTTCGTTTAGTTCTTCAATGGCTTTACCCGCCATGGAACCGGAAGTATCCAGAACCAGCACAACCGGGCAACGCGGTTCTGGATTTTCAGCAAATTCAGCTTGGTCAAAAAAGTTCGATTCCATTCTCACTCCTTCTTCTCAACAGGACTGAACATATCATACCATTATTCTGTTGTCTTATTATTCTTTATATCATTAATGGATCGAAAATGTGTTCGAATTCCCGCAATTCCCCTTTTTTCCCGGGGAATTGGTGTTTATCCCAGCTCGAACATACAGTAAGGCTTGCCGGTATGGGCCAGTTGAACAAAACGGCTGACGTTGTAAACCGGTATATTCCCAGGCGTGAGGCCAAATGGCGACCCATGATGAGCATGCCCGTGAAAGATCACATTGACACCACGCGGATCAATTGCCTGGGCCAATCGAGAGGTGCCCAGAAATGGGAATAGTTCAGGAGGTTCGCCGATCAGCGTTTCCTTTATGGGGGCGTAATGAAGCACAGCGACTTTATACGGGCAGTGCTGGAGCCTTGCCAGCGCATTTTCAAGCACCACGGTCTCGTCAATGCTCGTGCGAATAAACGTCTTCAGCGCGGCCTCGCCAAACGGCTGGACCAGGTTTTCATTGAACCCGCCGCAAAATCCCTTGGTCCCAACAAAACCAATATTGTCCACCTCCACAACCGTCCCATCCAGTACGATAATTCCTGCCTCAGAGAACACCTGCGCGACCTGCTCAGGCTGCCCGCCCTCATGATCGTGGTTGCCGAGAATGGCAATCACCGGAACGTTTATCCAAGTCAACTGACTGACCAATAATTCAGCTTCTTCGGGCAAACCATGATCGGTTAAATCACCTGCCAGAATCAAAACGTCCATCTGGTCGCGGATTTCGCCGATCATCGGCTCAATGAGATTATCCATACCCACCCGGCAGTGGATATCGCCAATCGCAGCAATCTTCACAGCAGGTTCCCTTTCCTATCCACCAGTGGATCTTTATTTCGCCGGTCTTCATATCCCCAGTCTTCAACATCCACCGTATATGAAAACGGGTCCAGCAGCGTTCCACGGAAGGCTTTCGGGCTGCGCCTGCCGCTCTTCCAGCGGCTGCGCACTTCTTCAAACAATTGAGCCATCAGTTCTTGCGGCAAGTAATTCGAATGGCCCGGATAAATGAAATCAAACAGGAGTAAATGCCAGAGCAAAAGCTCGCGGTTATCGCCCAGCCGGGTCAAGATGCGCTCCCAATCGAGCTTGCCTTTTGCAAAGCGGATCAGGTGAACAATTTCCGGCCCATCGAAACGGTTGCGGCCTGCCACATACGCCGCGGATGCGATCATCTCTTCAATTGGGTAAAGCATGGTCGTAACCCCAAGCACCTTCCCCCGTTTACTGCCCTCAAAGGCGCTGTCGTCGATTGGCAGCTGCCCGTGCCCTGTCCCAAAGATCAGGTCAAGGAAGTGACCGTCTTTCCAGGCTTTTGCCAGCCAGTTTTTCTCTCTGACCTCTGTGTGAAAACCGTTCTCCATCAGGCTTTGCATCGCTTGATTTAAGTCATCCGGGCGCAGAAAAATATCCAAATCTTTCGTCTGCCGCCAGATGCCGGTATATGTATAGCGGGCGAACGCTGCGCCTACTGCATACTTAATCCCGCTCTTGTTGAACAATTCCAAAGCCTGCCGGTACACAGCCGCCTGCTCAGACGGCAGCCGGGGAGCCTTTTCACGGGTGATATTTTCTCTTTTCTCGTCTATCTCTCTTACTCTGGCTCTCAAGCGAGCTTCTTCTGTAGAGTTGACGTTCCGATCAGCGTCCTCATCCTGCCTCATCTGGTGTTCACCTTCATTCAAATTCACCCTCAAAACTCCCCCTGCTGCGAAATACTCTTTTATGCACGAATCGACTAAACAACACGCCGCCGGCTGATCAGGCTAAAAAGAAGCGACATCCCGAGTCCTCCTTTAATGGCAGCATGAACCCGCCCCTGCCCTGGACTCTATATACCCGGTTGTTTCGGGGTTGGCAACGGGGAAAAGACGTGGATTGAATGAGAAGAATCCGCAAAACCGGTAGGGATAATCCCCCTGGCGCAGCGCGCCCTAACCTCAGGTTCTGCGGAACTGGACGAGAAGCGTTCCCAAAACCGCCACCACCATTCCAGCGATCGCCTGAAGGCTCAGCCCCTCGCCAAGAAATATCCAGGCAAGCAGCGCGATCTGGAATAACATGGTGTTGTTGATGATGCTTGATTCCATCGCCGAGAGCGTCTGCAGGGTGCGGTTCCACAATGTAAACGCAAATGCGCTGTTGACAACCGCCAGCCAGAGAATCATCAGCCAGTTAACCGGCGTCAGCGGCCGCAGTCCCTGGGTCACCAGCCCGGTGATCAGCAGCGCAAAAGCGCCAATGCCCATTGATACCACTGTGACCATAAATGGGTCCAAAATTGCCGACCGGTTCACTGAGCGGCCCAGGATAGATGTGAGCGCATTGGCAAGGACGCCCACACCCGCGATGACCAGCCCCAATACCTGCCCTGATGGCAGGATAACCGGGTAGAAATAAATCAGAACGCCAAGAAGATAAAGGCCTGCGCCGGCCCACTGCATCCAGCCGGGCCGTTCATTCAAAAAGCGAACGCCCAGCAGCGCCACTAAAACGGTTGTAAAACTCAACAAGAGACTGCTGGTGACCGTGGGAAGGTAGACCAGACTGAGAAACTGCGCCCCCTGTGTCACCGTATAGCAGATCAAGCCCAGGGCAATGAGCCTGCCCCAACTGCCGGGCGTCAGCGAGCGCAGTTTTTCAAGCTGCGGCCGGCGCAGCGCAAACGGCAGCATAACAAGAAATGCCAGGCTGTAACGCAGCCCGGCAAAAGTCAGCGCTGGAATGTTCTCCAGGCCCAGCTTGATTAATACCCAGGAGGTCGACCAGAGAAATGTTACAAAAAGAGCCTGCAAAACGGCGATTCTGTGCTTCGAGAGCTTTACACGAACTCTTGAGGACTGTTCCAGATCATTTGTTTGGAGCTTATTCAATTCTCCTCTGCCTTTTCCCTTTGTTTATAGTGCACTGGTGACTGTTCGCGCAGTCTCACGGCAGCGGTCTCAGGGGTGATATCGCGCTGCGGCATCCCGAGCATCTCAAAACCGACCATGAACTTGCGAATGGTGGCCGAGCGCAGCAGCGGGGGGTAATAGTGCGCGTGAAAATGGTGGGCCGGGTATTCCTTACCGTCAACGGGCGTCTGGTGAAATCCCATCGAATAAGGGAACGAGATTTCAAACAGGTTATCATACCGGATGGTCACCTGGCGCATAACATCCGCCAGCCCTGACACCTCCTCCGGCGTGAGGTCTGCCAGCGCGCCAAGATGCCGGTGCGATACGATCATCACTTCAAACGGCCACACCGCCCAGAAGGGCACCACTGCCGTAAAATGGTCATTGGATGCGATCACGCGCTCGCCGCTGCGGCGTTCTAATTCAATATAATCGCACAAAAGGCAGGAACCGTGTTCCGCAAGGTAAGCAGCCTGTCGTTCTAACTCCACGGCCGGTTCATTGGGAATCTGGCTGGTTGACCAGATCTGGCTGTGGGGGTGCGGGTTAGAAGCGCCCATTGCAGCGCCTTTATTCTCAAACACCTGAACGTAGTTGATATAGTCAAGTTTGCCCAATTCTACGGTCTGTTCTGTCCAGGTACGGATAACCGCTTCGACATCAGCCTGCTCCATCTCGGGCAGCGTCAGATCATGACGCGGCGAGAAGCAGACCACACGGCAAATGCCGTCTACAGGCGCAGCTGTTAACAGGCCGCCAGACGGTTCTTCAACCTGCGATGGGTCTTCAGGCAGCAGGGCTGAAAAGTCATTGGTAAAAACAAACGTGCCGGTGTAGGGAGGGTTTTGATTTCCGGTGTTGCGGGTATTGCCCGGGCAAAGATAACAGGTCGGGTCATAAGCAGGCAGCTTCTCAGCGGGCAGTCTTTCCACCTGCCCCTGCCAGGGCCGTTTCGCACGGTGCGGTGATACCAGCACCCATTGACCTGTCAGGAGATTCAAACGTCGATGAGGTCGATCAAAATTCATAGCTACAGTATATCCTTTTCAGCTGTTCAAAGGGGTGTCGGTCAGGCCCATAGATTATAGCACTTCTCCTTCACACCAAATACGTTAAAATAAAAGGGTCTCAGGGTTTCAGTGAGGCGCCGGGAGAAACTTTGAAGCATCTTCATCCCAATGCCCCGGCCATTTCTGAAGACCCAAACAAAAACAAGGCGCGGGAACAAAAAGGGGGCTTTCGGCGTCTTTCTGTGTACGATGAATATTATGCGTCAATCTTATCCACATTCCCAACGCCCGGTTAATCCCGGCAGCCGCACGGCGGCTGCGCGCCAGCATATGCCCGCATACGTTCCAGGGCGGCGGCTCCCCGCCTACCCGCCTGTCCGGCAGGCAAGGGGACGCTCAACCTGGGTAGTGCCTGTTCTCGCGGCGGTCATGATCGCGCTCATCCTCCTGCCGGTCTTCCTGTTCGGCGGGACCTACGCGGTCTATATGCTCTCAGGGCGGATCCTGCCGGGCGTCACCGCGGGCGGAATCCCCGCAGGAGATATGACAAAAGCTGAGCTGGCCCAGGCTGTAAATGCGCGCTGGAACGCCAGCAAAAATCTGGCGCTGGTTTACGGTGAAGACACCTGGTTTGTCGCCCCAGGCGAAGTTGGGCTGTGGATTGACCCCCAGGCAACGGCTGAAAAGGCTTTCCAGATCGGGCGCGGTGAAAATGCCGTCCAGGAATTTCTCTGGGCCATACGATTTCAGCAGTTGTCTGTCGATCCGGTCGTGATATTTTCCGCGCAAGAGGCTCTTTCCGGTCTGGAGCGGATCGCCGCGCAGGTCAACCGGCCGCCTCAGAACGCCGCCCTGCGCTTTGAGAACGGCCGGTGGATCACCGTTCCAGGGGTGAACGGCAGCTCGCTGAATATCGAAGCGACCCTTCAGCAGCTGGCTGCTGCCCCCGAAGCAACCTTAAGACGCGGCGTGCTGCCGCTGATCATGCAGCCGGTCGCTCCGCGAGTCAATGATCTGACGCCGGTTTTGGACCAGCTTCATCAAATGCTGGACCGCCCCATGAAAATGCGGGCTTATGATCCGATCACGGATGAGACCATCGATTGGACAGTCCCCCGAGAGACGCTGGCAGGCTGGATCACCGTCACGCCTCATGGAGATGAAATCACGCTCGGGCTGGATAGCCAGCGGCTTGCCTCCTATCTGGAGGAATGGAAGGCAAGCCTCGGCCCCGAAAAAACTCTGGAATCGTTTCACCTGCCGGATGACCTGGAATCTTACTGGCAGAACGGCCTGCCGGTTGAAGTGACCATTCGCCATAACCCGACAACCTACGTGGTCGAATCCGGAGATACGCTGACGAAAATTGCTTTCAAAGTCGGCATGCCCTATTGGAAAATTCAGCAGGCGAACCCGGGACTTAATCCCGACCGCCTCTATGCAGGGCAGACCTTGACCATACCTTCGAAGAACGAAATGCTGCCGCTGCCGGTCGTGAGGGGGAAGCGGATTGTGATCAGCATCAGCGAACAGCACATGTGGACTTATGAAAACGGCGCGCTGCGGTCAGAACACGTCATCAGCACCGGAATTGACCGGTCGCCTACCATACCGGGGATTTATCAGGTGCAAACCCATGAATTGGAAGCATATGCCTCCGTCTGGGATCTCTACATGCCGCATTTTATCGGTATTTATGAGGGATGGCCGGGATTTATGAACGGCATACACGGTCTGCCTACGCTGTCAAACGGCTCGCGCCTGTGGAAAGGCAACCTCGGCAGGCCGGTATCATACGGCTGCATCATTCTCGACCTGGATGAGATGGAAGACCTGTATTATTGGGCTGATGAAGGCGTAGTCGTAGAGATCCGTCCGTAAGACATTTTTCGCGCTGCCTGTTTTCATCGTGATATTTTTACACTGAAGACACGAAACGGGCAGCGCGATCCTTTTAATGCGCCTATTCCCCATATAAATGGGATAAGATCTCCTGAATTAATGCGTAAAATGCAACCTGAAATGTATTCCTCCGTATATAGAGTCAGAACGACGAGATAACAGGAGCATTGAGTGAGCAGTTTCGAAGTAGAATGGCTCCAGCAGGCACTGGAAGGAGATGATAGCGCTTTTGCAAATATCGTGGAGACCTATCAAAGGCCGGTCTACAACCTTTGCTATCGAATGTTAGGCGACCCGATTGATGCAGAAGATGCTGCCCAGGAGACCTTCTGGCGAGCGTATCAAAACTTAAAGCGATACGATCAGCGGCGCTCTTTCCCGACCTGGCTGCTCTCGATCGCTGCTCACTACTGCATCGATCAGCAGCGGAAACGCCGCCTGCCAATCCTGAGCATGGATATTCTACCCGAAGAAGATGCTCCCGATGTTGCCCCTGGTCCAGAAAAGCTCGTCAGCGAACTGGAAGAATCGTCGCAAATGCGCAAACTGTTGGATAAGCTGGGTCCAAAAGACCGTGCCGCGATTATCCTGCGCTACTGGTATGATTTTTCGGAAGAAGAAATCGCCAGCTCTCTTTCGCTCACCGTGAGCGCTGTAAAGAGCAGGCTTCACCGCGCGCGCAAGGTCCTGGCCCTCAACTGGCAGGAAGCGCAGTCACAGAACCCACTTCCAGAGAGGAGGAAGAATGAGTCACCAGCCATTTGAAAACTGGATCCTGGATCATGAGGCGCTGCCTCTGGAGGCCCGGCGGGCGCTGCAGGAGCATTTGCAAAACTGCCCGCAGTGCCAGCGCCTGCAAAACCGGTGGCTGGCAGCCCGTCAGGAATTGAGGATGCGCCCCATGGCAGCCCCCGCTCCAGGGTTCACCCAGCGCTGGCAGGCAGGCCTGGCAGCACGCCGGGCCAGAGAGCAGCGCAAGCAAGCCTGGAAAATCTTCGCAGGCTTTCTTGGGGCTGCCATGATCCTGATATTGGCGCTCGGCGTCTATACAATGGTGACCTCCTCGCCTGCTGATCTGCTAACAGCCGTGGTCCGGACCCTTTCTTCTACCCGAGAGCTGGTCAACCTGGCCGAATATGCAGTTCGGACATGGATATCTTCCACACCTCTGGCTCTAAACCTCGCCATCTGGATCTATCTTACTGTTACGCTCTGCCTGCTTTTCGTGGCCTGGCTGGCGATCCTGTGGCGAACGAAAAGCGTAGGAGTACACAATCTATGAAATCTTTATTCAAATTTCCTCTACTTCTGCTCGTTGGGCTGTTGATATTCTCTCTCACAGGCTGCTCGCCTTACTTTTCAGGCGATGACGGTCTCGTCATTGCCGAAACCTACCGGCTGGAGAGCGGCGAGACGCTGAATCGAGACCTGACCGTGGTCGGAGGAGATGCCAGTATCGAAGAGAACGCCACGGTTAACGGTGATCTCGCTGTGATTGGCGGCAATGTAATGGTCGACGGGGAAATCCGCGGCAATATCACTGTAATGGGCGGCTCTGTTCGCCTGGGTGAAACTGCCGTGGTAACCGGCAGCGTTGAAACGCTGGGAGGGACCATCCACCGGTCGCCTGGAGCGGTTGTTGAAGAGCGGGAAGGTGACAGATTGCCCGGGCCGGACAGCATCCCGATGATGCGCACCCCGGCAGTTCAAGTGAGCTTCGACCCTATCACCGGTCCGCTGATGGCGATTCTCCAGGCTGTTGCCCTGGGGGCGCTGGCAATGCTGGTGAACCTGTTCGCATCCAGGCAAATGGAGCGAGCCGGCCAGACGATGCGGCTGCAGCCGGTGCAGTCGGGCGGTGTCGGCTGCCTGACCCTGCTAATCCTGCTCATTATGGGGATCACCATTATTTTGCTGCCAATCAGCGCAATCGGCCTGCTGATTGCGGGGATCGCGGGGTTGTTTGGCTGGCTGTCCTTTGGGCTGCTTGTTGGCCGGCAGATTGCCGTCTGGTTAAAACAGCCCTGGACAGATCCTGTCAGCGCAGGGGTTGGCACGCTTGCAGTGACCCTGCTCGCCAGCATGTTGAACCTGATCTGGTGCATCGGCTGGATTCCCTATACACTGATCGGCCTGATCGTTCTGGGCGCAGTAGTTCTGACGCGCTTCGGCACGCAGAACTACCCAACCGTTTCGGGCGGCGGAATGGCCCCTCGCCCGGCCCCTTATGCGCCAGCGCCGCCTCAGACTACGCAGCATGCACGGATCTATGAATCGACGGCGCCGGATTTCACCCCACCACCTGCTGAGCCAGACGAGCCCGCTCCGCCGGAAGAGGATGGGGACAGGCTGTGACCTGAAAAATTCCTGCGGCTCTGGATAAGATCATCGGGAGGGAAAATGAAAATAATGATCTTACGATTGATTGCCGTGTTTGCGGTGATATCAATGGCCTGTTCGTTCAACGTCAATCTCCCTTCAGCCAACATCATCGAAACCCAGTCGGTGGCGATTGACGAGGCTGCCCCTGAAAGCGGCAGCGCGCGGGTAGAGATCCGTATGGGCGGTGGAACGCTCGAGCTGAGCGGCGGATCCTCTGCGCTGATCAGCGGGACAATTGAGTACAACGTCGAAGGTTGGGAACCGAGGGTCGAGCGATCGGGCGACACTGTTCGCATACGCCAGTCGTTAAGGAATGCCCCGGTGCCTAACCGCAGGAACAGAATCATTAATCACTGGGATCTGCAGCTTGGCGATACGCCGGTCGATCTAGATATCGATGCAGGCGCGTATGAGGGCATGCTCGACCTGGGTGGCATTCCGATCACCCGGCTGGAGATCAACGGCGGTGCGAGCAGCTCAGAGGTCCGCTTTGATTCCCCCAACCCTGAGCGCATGTCTTCGCTGACTTTTAATACAGGCGCATCGGATGTCACCCTTACCGGTCTTGGTAATGCAAACTTCTCGACAATGGACTTTACAGGCGCAGCCGGTGATTACACGCTCGATTTCTCGGGCGAGCTCCAGCAAGAAGCAACGGTGAATATTAATGGCGCTGTCGGTAATCTGGAACTCACCGTCCCTGCCGGCAGGCCGGTGAACGTCGCATTGACCGGCGGGCTGCGCGATATTGATCTCCGGGGAGACTGGCAGCGAAATGGGGATGGCGAGTACACAACCAGTGGGTCCGGGCCTGCTCTGGATATCAATATTGATATGAGCATCGGCGCGATTAAACTGATCAGCCAGTAACCGAATTTAAATGAAAAGATAATCATTAACCATAGATCAAGTTATAATAAAAAACAGCACCACCGCCTTTCAGAAGCCTGGTCGCCTATTGGCCGGGCTTCTGATATTGCCTAGAAGAAGCAGGGTTTTATAACTTGAATTACTGGCCTACAATCGCTATCGTTAGTGTTACATATATTGGTATTGCTGCCGGATCATGGCCTAAACTGCGCGTCAACCGGACAACGCTCACAATTATCGGCGCAGGGCTGCTCATTGCAGCGGGGCAAGTAAACTTCCAGCAAATTGGTTCGTTTCTCGATCTGGACACCCTGACTTTACTGTTCAGCATGATGGTTATCAACGCCAACCTGCAGCTGTCAGGTTTCTTCAAGCTGGCGGGCAGCACGCTGCTGCGCGTGGCGCGGACCCCTCGCGCCCTCCTTGCAGTTGAGATTCTGCTCAGCGGCGTTCTAAGTGCGCTTTTCCTCAACGACACCATCTGCTTGATGTTTACTCCGCTGATTCTACAGGTCACCCTTTCGGCAAAGCGCAACCCCATTCCCTATCTGATCGCCCTGGCGACAGCAACCAACATCGGATCAACCGCGACGCTGACGGGAAACCCACAGAACATGATTATCGGCGTTGCTTCGGGGATTTCCTATACGCAATTTACCCTGGCGCTGGCGCCTATCGCCCTGTTGGGGTTGGGCGCAATCTGGCTGGTGCTGGTGCTGTTTTATCCGCAGGAATTCCGCGCAGAACGCTTTTCCGCAGCGCCTGAGATGCACATCCGCACCTACCGCCCGCTGCTGATCAAAAGCTCGCTGGTCGTCGCTGGCCTGCTGGCAGCCTTCCTGATCGGCGTTCCCATTGCTGAAGCCGCTTTTCTGGCAGCCTGCGCGCTGCTGCTCACCCGCAGAGTGCGCCCGGAAAAAGTGTTTGCTGATTTTGACTGGAGCCTGCTGGTATTCTTCGGCGCGCTTTTTATTGTCACCGGTTCGCTGGAAGCCAACGGGATTTCTCAGGGCATTTTCAGTCTGCTGCGCCTGGGTGAGAACACCGGCGTTCTCGGGCTTTCCGCCGTAACCGTAGCCTTGAGCAACCTGATCTCCAATGTGCCGGCGGTGATGCTGATGCGCCCGGTAATTGCCGGCCTGAGCAACCCAACCGCCGGCTGGCTAACCCTGGCTTCTGCCTCTACGCTGGCGGGCAACCTTACCCTGCTGGGATCCGTCGCCAACCTGATTGTGGCTGAAATCGCCCGCCGTCAGAATGTCAGGCTAAGCTTCTGGGAATATACGCGCGCAGGCTCTGTCATCACGCTCATCTCACTGGCCATTGGAGTTGCGTGGATTGCCGGTTTTATATGGTGAGGGCGGCTGGCTAAAGGCGGTTAGCTTAAGCAAGGCAGTTTTTGGCTAACGATAAAGGCCCTTCTCATCAATTAACGCGCAAACTGCCGGGGACAAAAAGTAGCGGTAGTGGCGTCCCCGGCGAACCCGGTCGCGAATCATGCTGGAAGAAATTTCGATCAGCGGGGCGTCCACGAAGTGAACTTTTGCAACAATACCGGGCAGTTCGCGCTCCAGGTCGGGCAAATTGATATAATCATTCGGCCTGCGCATTACCCCAAGACCGGTCAGGCAGTTGAGAAACTGCTGAGGGCGCATCCAGGTCGCCAGATCGTGTAGGGAATCGCCTCCCATCAGATAAAACAGCTCCGCGCCAGGGTTCTCCTGCGCCAGAAGCTGGACGGTATCCGCCGAATAATGCGGGCCGGGACGATCAATTTCGATCCGCGAGATCTCAAACCGGCCATCCAGCCCAACGACGGCTTGAACCATCTCCAGCCGGACCTGCACCGGGCTGATGCGGCGATTAAATTTATGCGGGGGGTCGGGCGTCACCACCCAGAGAACGCGGTCAAGCGCGAGCTGGTCACATGCTTCAGCCGCCAGAATCAAATGACCGATATGCGGGGGATCAAAAGTACCGCCAAATATCCCAATGCGCACAGCTCAATCCTGCCACTCCAGCTCATATTCGCCAATATAGACTGTATCGCCCTCTCTGATCCCGGCATTCCGCAGCGCCTTATCGATCCCCAGAGATTCAATTAAACGATGGAAGCGCCGGACCGCAGCATACTCTTCCCAATAGGTCATTGAAGCTGCACGCTCAATCGATTCACCTTTAACGCGGTAACCGCCGTCATCCGTCCGTTCGATGGTAAAGGCTCTCGGGTCTGTTTCAGCGCGGTAAACGGGAATTTCTCTTGCAGCCGGCTCAGGCTCAGGCGCAGTCTGCAGCAGTTCGTATGCCTTCCAGAGCAGGGGCTGAAGATTATCGCGCGTGAGGGCAGAAATTGGGAAAGCCTGATAACCGTGTTTTTTCAACTCGGCCTGAACCGATTTCCAGCGCTCCTGAGCTTCGGGCATATCCATTTTGTTGAATGCCACGACCTGAGGCTTCCGGCCCAGCTCAGGATCGAATAGGGCCAGCTCGCTGTTAATCTGTGAAAAATCGGCTATGGGATCTTCTGCCAGGCCGTCGAGCAAATGAATCAGCACGCGGGTGCGTTGAATATGGCGCAAAAAAGCATCCCCTAATCCAATGCCCATATGCGCGCCTTCAACCAGGCCCGGAATATCTGCCAGGACTATGGTTGTATCCAGATCGAGATTCACGACGCCCAGATTCGGTTCCAGCGTTGTAAATGGATAATCGGCAATTTTCGGTTTCGCGTTTGAAACTGCCGCCAGAAGGCTGGACTTGCCCGCATTTGGCATGCCGACCAGACCGACATCAGCGATTAATTTGAGTTCCAGGCGCAGATTTTTCTCTTCAGCCGGCTCACCCTTCTCGGCAATTCGCGGCGCCTGGCGGCTGGCGGTAGCAAAATGCTGGTTTCCGCGACCGCCGCGCCCGCCTTTGGCGACCAGCAGGCGCTGGCCGGGCTCAACCAGATCGCCTAACAGCTCATTGGTATCAGCCGAATAAACAAGCGTGCCAGGGGGAACCGGGATCACCAGATCCTTTCCGTTTCGCCCGGTCATCTTATCAGGGCCGCCGTTCCTTCCATCTTCAGCGATAAACCGGCGCGTATTGCGGAAGCTGTACAGCGTGTTAAGGGTCGGCTTCACCTCCAGGTATACATCACCGCCGTTGCCGCCGTCGCCGCCATCTGGCCCGCCACGAGAAACGTACTTTTCGCGGTGAAAATGGACCATGCCATTACCGCCTTTACCCGACCGGACGTAAATCGTTACCTCATCGACAAACATCTACTTTTCCCACAAATAAATGGGGTGTCTGGAAAAAACCGCCCTCCCAAACACCCCTCAAACGAGAGCTTATTTCTTCCCAAATTTCTCGCGGAGAATATACTCCAGCGTTGGCTTACCGATCTCTTGCAGCTCATAGCGAACGCGCTGCATGGGCTTGTTCACCTTGAGGATGCGGGTGAGATCAATCGGCGTTGCGCTGATGATCAAATCCACATCAGCCTGGTTAATGGTCTTCTCCAGATCGCGGACCATTTCATCGCCATACCCCATCGCGGGGAGGACCAGCCCGGTCTTCGGATATTTTTTATAGGTTGCGTCAATTGAGCCAACCGCAAACGGGCGCGGGTCGACGATCTCTGCAGCGCCATAACGCTGCGCAGCGACCCAACCGGCGCCGTAAGCCATTTCGCCGTGCGTCAGGGTCGGGCCATCTTCAATCACCAGAACCCGCTTGCCGTAAATTTCCGATGGATCGTCGACAAACAGCGGTGATGCGCCCTCGACAAACCTGGCCTTCGGATTGAGCATCCGCGCAGTCTGGCGGACGGCGTTGACGTTCTCAGGGCTGGCTGTGTCGACCTTGTTGATGACGAACACATCAGCATTGCGAACATTCGTCTCACCGGGATGGTAGAGGTATTCATGCCCCGGGCGGTGCGGATCAAGAACGACGATCGCCAGATCGGTCTCATAGAAGGAGAAGTCGTTATTGCCGCCGTCCCACAGCACGATGTCCACTTCCTGTTCGGCCTGGCGTAAGATCGCTTCATAATCGACGCCGGCATAAACGATCACGCCGTTATCAATATGAGGTTCGTACTCCTCGCGCTCCTCAATGGTGCACTCGTGTTTGTCCAGGTCGCTGTAATCGGCAAAGCGCTGGACCTTCTGAGCTACCAGGTCTCCGTAAGGCATGGGGTGGCGAACTGCCGCGACGCGATACCCCATATCAATGAGAATCTTCGCAACCCGGCGGGTCGTCTGGCTCTTTCCAGAACCGGTGCGCACCGCGCAAACCGAGACGACCGGCTTGGTTGATTTGATCTGCGTCGTACCGGTGCCCATCAGGCGGAAATCTGCGCCGGCAGCCATCACAGCAGAAGCCTTGTGCATCACATATTCGTGCGGCACATCGCTGTAAGCAAACACAACCTGGTCGACCTTATGCTCTTTAATCAAGCGCTCCAGGTCGCTTTCCGGATAAATCGGGATTCCTTCCGGGTAAAGCGAGCCGGCAAGTTCAGCGGGGTACTTGCGGCCTTCAATGTTGGGGATCTGCGTGGCAGTAAAAGCAACCACGCAATAGTCTTTGTTGTCGCGGTAGAAGACATTGAAATTGTGGAAGTCGCGTCCTGCAGCGCCCATGATGATCGTACGAATCGGGGTCATAGAAAGGATTCTCCTTATGACGTTAGGGTTAGAGGTTTACTGGTATGATTACATTCCGCCGGCAGCGCCGGGCAGGAAGTCACATCGCTTCTGGGGCTGTGATGCCCAATAAAGCCAACGAGTTAGCAATGGACTGGCGAACCGCAGCGACCAGCCGCAGCCGGGCGCTGCGAATGGGCTCTTCCGCTGATAATACCGGACAATCATTATAAAAATCGCTAAAGGAGCGAGCAATTTCATATGCGAGGTTAGCAAGATACAACGGGCGATATTCGGCTGCTGCTCGCTGCACTTCATTTGGCAGCCGGGATATCAAGTCGACCAGTTGAATTTCTGCCTGAGCCATATCGTATTGGAAGGGGCTCTCTGAAGGAATGGTCCCACCCGCTTTCCGAAGAATGCTATTTGCGCGCACGTAGGCGTATTGGATATAGGGAGCCGCCTGCCCGTTGAAATCCAGCGCCGCTTCCCAATCGAAAGTCACGATCTTTGTATTTTCCCGGGCAAGCATTGGATATTTAATCGCGCCAATGCCAACCGCATGGGCGATCTTCATCTTTTGCTCCGCGCTCAATTCGGGGTTTTTCTCTTCGACTACCTCAAGAGCCCGGCGAGTAGCCTCGCGGACAAGGTCTTCCAGCAAAACGACAGTTCCCTCGCGAGAAGCCATAACGACATTCCCAGGCAGGTTTACCAACTCGTAAGGAACATGTTCGCAGCGGTCAGCCCAGCCATAGCCGGCGAGCTCAAGAGTCTTGAAAACTTGCTCGAAGTGCAGCGACTGGCGCACATCGACCACATAAAGCGACTTTGAAAGATTCGGGAAATCTTCGAACTTCAACTTCGCCAGGGCAAGATCTTCTGTAGCATAAAGCGCGGTGCCGTCAGAGCGCAGCACGACGAGCACGCGGTACTTCTCCTTCTTGAGTCCAAGAAGTTCATCCAGCTTAACGATGACCGGCCCCTCCGGGCGTTCATCCTGAGCGATATTCTTTTCGATCAGCTCGTTCACAATCTGCTTGCCAGGGATTTCAGCCATGCTGTTGAAATAGTAGCGGTCGAAGCGGATATCGAGCAGATCGTATAGCTCATTGAAGCCGTCCAGCGACCATTGGCGCGTCTCTTGCCACAGTTTGACCACCTCAGGGTCGCGCCGGTCCCAGCGAGCATATAACTCGCGCACCTCAGATTCCAGCTCAGGGTTTTCTTCTAACCGGCGGTTGGCCTCAGCATATATGCTGCCCATCCAGCGGGTGATGTCCTTCTCGGGGCGCTCACCGGCATGGCGGGTCATATAATTCCACAGCCACTTAATCACGTGCAGGCCGATATCGCCCGGATAGTTGGCGCGGATCACATCATAGCCTGCGCACTCCAGAATGCGCGCCAGCACATCACCTAAGATTGCGCTGCGCAGATGCCCAACATGGAATGCTTTATGCGTATTGGGCTGCGAAAATTCGACCATTACCTGCTCGCCGCGGCTCGGGAGGCAGCCGTAGCGCTTCCCTTCATCCAGGATCCGATCAACAACGCGGCGAGTATATTCAGCTGTGGCAAAGTACAGGTTCAGGTAACCTCGGGTTGCTTCAACTCGATCAAAGCCAGCGGGTTTACCAATATAATCGGCGATCTGCTGAGCCAGTTCAGCGGCTCGCTGGTTTACGACAATTTGCTTTCCCTGCCGCGCTTCATTGGCGGCAAGCTGAAAAAGTGAGGTAGAAATACCCCATTGGCCGCTGAACGGAATCCATCTCCACTGTAAAGTGGGTTCTGGCAGTTCATTCGCCGCGCAAAATGCCCGTATCTTCTCTTCGAGTTGTTGTTGTTCTGCTTCAAACATTACCTTACCTGCCTAAGCTTATAAATTAATTTGACAAAACAAGAATAGTAAAGGAATCCCCACTCAACCAGATCTTAAAAGCTCTGATTGGTTAATTACTGAAGATGTTAAATCAGGTAGATCGATTATAACATCCAAAAAAGCAAAAGCGGGAGCGAAATCCCACTCCCGCTGCCGGTGTAAAGATATGTGCGCAGGCGTTCTAAAAACGCCCGCAATCCCTCAATCAATCCAACCGATGAAAAATTACTGCTTTTCGATTGTTGCCAGGCGCTTCATCAACCGGCTCTTGCGGCGAGCAGCGTTATTCTTATGGATAACGCCCTTCTGAGCAGCTCGATCCAGAGCGCTGATCGCTTGAAGTACAGAAGCCTTCGCAGCTTCGGGATCCTCGGACTGAATCGCAGTGTTTGCTTTCGCGACGAAAGTTCGCGCGCGGCCGCGATAAACACGGTTGCGAAGGCGGCGTTTCTCATTTTGCCGATTCCGCTTGATTTGAGACTTAATGTTTGCCAAAGTCGTTCCTCCAGAATATGTCCACAAATGCAGTGGTGGATTTTACACGAAAGGTGCGGTTTTGTCCAGGGGGCTGGATCAAGACCGCACCATCAATTGACTTAACAGGCGGGCACAGGTGCTTGCAGCACTTACCCGAGCAGGTAGATGGATAGATTATTTATCCTGCAGGACGGCTACGCCGGGGAGCACAATTCCTTCCAGCATTTCCAGAGAAGCGCCGCCGCCGGTGGAAATGTGCGTGATCTTATCCGCGAGGCCTGACTGCTGAATTGCCGCAGCCGAGTCGCCGCCGCCAACAATGCTGGTCGCATCACTTTCTGCAATGACGCGGGCGACGCCAAAGGTCCCCTCGGCAAACTGCTTGACCTCAAACAGGCCCATCGGCCCGTTCCAGACGACCGTCTTCGCGCCTTTAATGACCTTGCCGAAATTTTCTACTGATTCAGGCCCAATGTCGAGGATTTTCCAGCCATCGGGGATCGGCCCAACCGGCATAACTTTGGTCTCGGCGCCTTCCTCTGCGTTGGGAGCAATCACCACGTCAACTGGCAGGCGAATCTTTGACCCGCCCTCTTTCAACAGCTCGCGAGCCAGGTCAAGCACATCATCTTCAACCAGCGAGTCGGCGGTGGGATAACCCTGCGCCTTGAAGAAGGTGTTCGCCATCGCGCCGCCAATGAGGATGGAATCGGCTTTGGCAAGCAGATTGCGAATGACGCCAATCTTATCGCTGATCTTCGCGCCGCCGAGGATCGCCACAAACGGCCGCTCAGGATCGGTGATCGCCTGGCCCAGGTAGCGAATTTCCTTTTCCATCAGAAAACCGGCTGCAGCAGGCAGGATGCGAGCCACGCCTTCTGTCGAGGCATGCGCGCGGTGGGCGCTTCCAAAAGCATCCATGACGAACACGTCTGCAAGCTCTGCGAACTGGGCAGACAGGTCAGGATCATTCTTTGTTTCGCCCTCATAGAAGCGGGTATTTTCCAAAACCAGGATTTCGCCGGGCTTCAAATTTTGTGCAGCCTCTTTGGCTTTCGGGCCAGCTGCTTCTTCTGAGAATTTGACGGGGGCTTTCACCATGCCGGACAGGTAATCGGCGACAGGTTTCATCGAGTATTTCGGATCAGGGCCTCCCTTGGGGCGTCCCAGGTGAGAGAACAGGATGACTGAAGCGCCCTGCTCGAGGAGGTAATTGATCGTCGGCATCGCAGCGCGAATGCGGGTATCATCTGAAACCTTACCGTCTTTAATCGGGACATTGAAATCGACGCGAACGAGAACGCGCTTGCCCTTAACGTCGATATCGCGAACAGTTTTCTTATTGAACATGCTTGCCTCCATGGTGGAAATAAGGCTGCATTGAATGCTTGCTCTAATTTTTAGAGAAGATTTTGAGCACAACCCGAAAAACGTAATGCGTAACCAGACCAACCTTTCCTGAGGGCGTCTCAGTTGATCAGCCGGTTACGCATTACGCATGCTAGCATTCCTGAATGGTCCGCAGAATATTACAGGGACTTCGCCATGATCGATGCAAGATCAGCGGTGCGGCAGGAATAGCCCCATTCATTATCGTACCAGGTCACAACCTTGATCAGGTTGCCGCCCATCACCATGTTCGAGGGCAGGTCAACGATCGAGGAGCGAGGATCGCCCTTGAAGTCCATCGAGACGAGGGGCTGGTCGTAATTGCCGGTGGTGACGCCGAGGATACCCTTGAGCGGACCGTTAGCGGCCTCAACGAAAGCAGCGTTGAGTTCTTCTTTGGTGGTCGGTTTTTCAACGATCGCCGAGAAGTCAACCACTGAAACGGTGGGGGTAGGAACGCGCAGAGAATAGCCGTCGAACTTACCCTTCAGATCAGGGATAACCAGAGCAACAGCCTTTGCGGCACCGGTGGTGGTGGGGATGATATTCAGGCCAGCAGCGCGAGAGCGGCGCATTTCCTTCTTGTGGCCCTGATCCAGGATCACCTGGTCGTTGGTGTACGAGTGAATGGTGGTCATCACCGCGCTCTGAATGCGGAAGCAGTCATGCACGATCTTTGCCGCCGGGGCGAGGCAGTTGGTGGTGCAGGAGGCATTGGAGACGACGTGATGTTTGGCAGGATCATACTGGTCGTCATTCACGCCGAGGACGAGGGTCAGGTCTTCATTCTTGGCAGGAGCCGAGATAATGACCTTCTTCGCGCCGCCCTTCTGAATGTGAACATTCGCACCGGGCTTATTCTTGGCGGGATCGCCCTTTGCATCGGTGAAAATACCGGTGGACTCGACAACGATGTCAACGCCCAAATCGCCCCACTTCAAATTGCCGGGGTCCTTCTCAGCGAAGACCTTGATCTGCTTGCCGTTGACAACCAAATCGTCGCCGTCGGCCTCTACTTCCACGGTGCCCGGGAAGATGCCGTAATTCGAGTCGTACTTGAACAGATGAGCATTCACTTTGCTGTCGAACAGGTCGTTGATGGCAACCACTTCCAGTTCACCCGGATAGCGTTCCATAATTGCTTTCAATACCTGTCGTCCAATGCGGCCGAAGCCGTTAATACCAATCCGTGTAGCCATTTTATCCTCCTGTAAAGGTGTAGAGAAATTTTACCATGTAAAGACATGGTTGGTTAGACAATAGATAGTTAATACAGCTCCTGGCCCTCTCGAGCCAGCATTGGCCCGGTGCGCTCAAAATACAGGTCGATAATTGTCTGAGCGAGTTTGAGCGGATCATGCCGCCAGACCTTTTCTTTATCAACCAGGTCAGAACTGTAAACGGAGTATTCCTGCTGCAGTTCTGGTTCTGTCCGAACAAAATGGATCCCTGCCGGAAGCTCACCTTCATAGCTGTTATTACTGATGACCATATCAAACAACCGGACGCCAAGATGCTTTTCTAGATTCCGAACATGGTCACCGCAGGTATATCCATCGGTTTCGCCGGGTTGAGAGGCAACATTGCAAACATAAAACTTGAGCGCCCGGCTTACACGCAGCGCATCGGCCAGGTCTGGAACCAGCAAATTTGGCAAAATGCTGGTATAGAGACTGCCGGGTCCAACAACGATCAGGTCAGCATTCAAAATTGCTTGCACAGCAGGCGGATACGCCAGCGGGTTATCTGGCTCTAACCAGACCCTGCGAATTTTCCCGGCTGCTTTGGGTATTTTGCTCTCTCCCTTAACAAGCACTTCACTGCTGTTATCCGCGAGCTGAATATCCGCAACAAGCCGCACATCGTGTAAAGTTGCAGGCAGAACCTTACCGCGCACCGCCAGAACGCGCCCTGATTCAGCAACCCCTTCTTCAAAACTCCCTGTCAAATCGGCGAGCGCCGTGATCAGCAGGTTGCCCAGTGAATGACCGCCCAGACCGTTGCCTGATGCAAAGCGGTACTGGAACAACTGGCCCATCAGGGTCTCATCGTCAGCCAGCGCCGTAAGGCAGCTGCGAATATCACCCGGCGGCAGGATGCCCATGCTCTGGCGAAGTTCACCTGAAGAACCGCCGTCATCCGCAACCGTGACGATTGCCGTGAGATTATGCGTGAACGTTTTTAATCCCCGCAAAAGCGTTGACAACCCCGTTCCCCCGCCAATCACGACAATTCGCGGACCGCGCTCACGCTTGCGGTAGGCTGACACAGTATCCAGAATGTTCCGACCAGGCTGCATAAAGGGCTTGAGCAGCGCCCGGTTCAATCCCCAGGTGCCTAACCAGATCAAACCCAGGCCAATTCCGCCAAATATGATCGCCCGCAGCGGCCTTGCCAGGAAGCGTAAAGAAAGGAACGAAAGGACAGGAAGCCACCAGCTATCTGGCGCTGTCCGGTATACATCCAAAACGAGCACCGCAAATCCTAAACCGATGAAAGTCGTTCCGATAAGGATTAAAAAAATCCATCGTTTGACTCCCAATCCAGGGGTTAACCAGCCAATTTCCTGGCGAGCCCTTTGTACTAGGTTGCGATACTCAATCGGATTTTTTGAACGCATACCCGTTTCATAATAGCAGTGTTTTTCTCAAACGTCAACGAAATTTTGTTCTTTGAGTAATTTTTACTTTTCGAGGAGACAACCATGGTTAAAAGAAAGTACACAAATTGATTTTAATAGTATAATCGCTTCATATGAAAACCCATATCGCCGTCGACATTGGTGGAACTCAAATTCGAGTTGCAGTATATCCAGCTGGTGAAAATCGCCCAATCCAACAAAAACGGATCCCGACCCAGGCGCGCGGCGAAACGCCTTTGGATCGCCTGATTGGTTTGATCGCCGAACTCTGGCCTGAAGAAGACCATGTTTGCGGGATTGGAATCGCAGCACCAGGACCGATTGATCCCAAACTAGGCGTCATTTATTCTGCTCCAAACATCCCAGGTTGGGATAACCTCCCCCTCCGAAACATTCTCCGCGAGCGCTTTGGCGTCGAAGTTCGCTTGGGGAATGATGCTAACCTGGCTGCCCTGGGAGAATGGAAGTATGGAGCCGGGCAAGGGCATCAACATGTGTTATACCTTACCGTCAGCACCGGCATTGGCGGTGGTGTAATTTCGGATGGCCACCTGCTGTTAGGCGCTCACGGCCTGGCGGCTGAACTTGGTCACGTTACGGTCCTGCCCGATGGCCCAGTTTGCAGCTGTGGTCAACGCGGACATGTCGAAGCCGTCGCTTCTGGGACAGCAATTGGCCGCTACGTGGCCGACCAGCTAGATCAGGGCACCCCGTCTATCTTGCATGAAGTTGTCGCGCAGACCGGGCGCTACCCGACCGGGCGCGATATTTACGAAGCCGCCAAGCAGGGCGACTCACTGGCAGAGTCTGCGCTCGCACGCGCAGGCACTTATATTGGCTATATGTTGGCAGATTACCTTCATATCTTCAATCCTTCAATCATTATTCTTGGAGGAGGCGTCTCTCGGAGCGGTCCTTTCTTAATTGAACCGCTCAAGGCTGCCATGGCCGAACGGCTTATTTCTCCAGAATATCTTAATGGCCTCGTTATCACTACCGCCGCGCTCGGAGATGACGCGGGGCTGCTCGGAGCGCTGGCCCTTGCTGTAAATCCAGAATAAAACAAATCATTTACATTGGTTTATAAACTGGGGAGCTGTGCTCCCCAGTTTATAAACCTCGATAGAAACCCCGGCCCAATTCCCTCGATTCATTTAATTTAAAATAGGAGCTCTTTCATGGAATTTCTCAACGTACCTGGACCAGAAGCTAAAAAGCTCATTGATCGTGATCGGGCTGTCGTTTCTCCTTCTTACCCACGCGGATATCCATTCGTTATGGATCACGGGCGCGGGTGCGAAGTGTGGGATGTAGATGGAAATCGCTTCCTTGATTTTGCAGCCGGGATTGCCGTAAATTCAACGGGTCACAGCCACCCCAAAGTGGTTAAGGCAATTCAGGAGCAGGTCGAAAAATTCATTCATATTTCCTCTGATTTTTATCACCCAAAATGGATTGAACTGGCCGAAAAATTAAATCAGATTGCTCCATTCGACGAACCGGCTGTTTCGTTCTTAACCAATTCGGGCACCGAGAGCGTCGAAGCCGCGATTAAACTGGCCCGGTATCATACAGGCCGGTCGCAGTTTATCGCATTTCTTGGCGGGTTCCACGGAAGAACGCTCGGCTCAGTGACCTTCACTGCCAGCAAGCCCCACTACCATAGAGGCTTCTTCCCCCTCATGAACGGCGTCGTGCACGCGCCCTATCCGGATACTTACCGCCCCATCCTGGCGAGCGTTCCCGGTGAGGATTACGGGGAAACAGTTGTCCGGTATATCGAAGAGGAAATTCTAGGAAAAATATTACCGGCTGAAGACGTTGCCGGAATAATCGTCGAGCCAATTCAAGGTGAAGGCGGATATATTGTTCCAGCCCCTGGGTTTTTCCCGGCCCTTCGCAGATTGTGCGATCAGCACGGCATCCTCCTGATTGCCGACGAGGTCCAATCGGGCATGGGAAGAACCGGAAAATGGTGGGCGATTGAAAATTTCGGCGTTGAGCCTGATATTGTCTGCGCAGCAAAAGGGATCGCTTCAGGCGTCCCGTTGGGCGCAATGATCGCGAGGCAGCGAGTGATGAACTGGCCCAAGGGTTCGCACGGAAATACCTATGGCGGAAACCCGATTGCCTGCGTTGCAGCCCTGGCGACAATCGACCTGATCGAAAATGAATATATGGAAAATGCCGCCAAGACAGGCGCGTATGCCAAAAACTGCCTTGAACAAATCGCGTCCAGGCACCCATGCATTGGGCAGGTCAGGGGAATTGGCCTGATGTTGGGCGTCGACTTCGTGAAAGACGGCGATCCGCACCGCCCCGACGAAGCGCTGCGCGACCGGGTTGTCGACCTGGCTTTTGAACACGGCCTGCTTCTGTTGGGCTGCGGGAAAAGCACCATTCGCGTCTCTCCGCCGTTATGCATTACCCAGAGCGAGGTCGATGAAGGCCTGATGATTTTTGAAAAGGCCGTATCGCTTGCTGAGCAGGGCAAATAACTTTCTGAGCCGAACAAATAAAAAGAAATATATTCCGATTTCCGGAAAACCTGGAAATCGGAATATAATTTAAACCATGCTGCCTGATTTTCGAGTTCGCCAACGCGACTACCTGCTGGAAATTGCCCGCGCGCTGACCCAGGAACTTGACCTGGATAAACTGTTAGGGCGCATCTTAAAGATCGCCGTAGAAATGCTGGCAGGGCAGGCAGGGCTGATCGCGCTGCGCTCTGAACAGGGTACATGGAATATTGCCGTCTCGCACAGCATGCCACCTGCCTTCCTCAGGGTCATCGAAAACCACCTGTCCAAGGTGACAGAACACGAAGATCCGGAGAATTTTGAGATCCCTGAGATTAACCGCATGCTCAACGAGCTGACCTACGCAGCCAGTTTCGGCCTGCTCAATGGGGTTGGCCTTCCGCTCATTGCTCGCAAAAGAGTCGTCGGGCTGCTGTTTATTTTCCGCAGCTATTCAGGGGTCTTCTCATCAAACGATTACGCACTGGTCAGCAGCTTTGCAAACCAGGCAGCCATTGCCGTACAGAACGCACAGCTTTACAGCCAGGTAAACCAGGAGCGAGTCCGTTTAAGCGCGCTGCTCGACTCGCTGGCGGATGGCATTCTCATCTTAAACGCAGAGAACCGCATCGAGACATGCAATCCGGCTTTCTCGCGGATGATGGGCGTGCCCATAGACCGTATCCAGGGCCGCCTGCACGATATGGTGATCCAATGGGATCGCCGCCCAGAAGGGCTTACATTGGATCAGGCTGAATCGGGCGGCTGGCCGCTAACTCCCTACGCGAATTTATACGTAGAGGGAGATTTGAAACGGATGAACGATCAGCCGCCCCTACCGGTTGGCATCACTTACGTACCGCTCGTTTCAGCTGAGGGGAAGCTGCGTAACATCATCGCCACGGTTCGCGACATTACCCGCTACCGGCAGGCTGAGGAGTTGAAAAGCACATTTGTCTCGATCATCAGTCATGAATTGAAAACGCCAGTCGCATTGATTAAGGGATACGTCAGCACGCTGCGGCGAGAAGACGCCCAGTGGGACCCGGAAATCGTCCAGGACAGCCTGCAGGTCATCGAGGAGGAGGCGGATCGTTTAGCAGGTTTAATCGAGAATCTGCTGGATGCCACACGGCTGCAAGCCGGCGTCCTCTCGCTCAAGCAGTCGGATATTTCGCTGCCTGAGATCGCAAAGCGCATGGCAAAGCGGATGCAAACGCAGACTTCCAACCATCAAATCGTCGTCGATTTTCCTGAGCAGTTCCCGATTATTCTCGGAGATGAAAACCGGCTGGAGCAAGTTCTCTCCAACCTGATCTCAAACGCAATCAAATACTCAGATGGGGGGGTTATCAGCATTACCGGTCAGGTGCGGCAGGACAACGTGATCATCTGCGTCAACGATCAAGGTTCCGGAATCGCGCCGGAGGACGTTCCTCACGTTTTTGACCGATTTTACCGGTCGCCTGAAATGGCTCGCCAGACAAAAGGCGCCGGCCTTGGCCTGTATCTCACCCGGGCAATCATCGAGGCGCATAAAGGGCGCATTTGGGTAGATACAGCGCCCGGTAAAGGGGGTCGAATCTGCTTTTCACTCCCCATTCAACAAGCGGCTTCACAATAAATTGGATACAACGTCACATAATCGACGATTTATCAGCCAGATGGGGTATAATCCATCAGGTATTCTTTCTGCTGACTGAGAGGTTTTTTTATGGCTAAAGTTCAAATGACTTGTCCGCGCTGCCGCCAACCGATTCTCGCTGACGTTGAACAACTGTTTGACGTTGGCGCCGACCCAGAAGCAAAGCAGCGGTTTTTGTCCGGCAATATTAATATTGCAAATTGCCCAAACTGCGGTTATCAGGGCCCGTTAAGCACGCCCATCGTATACCACGACCCTGAGAAAGAACTGCTCCTGACCTATTTTCCCCCTGAACTGGGCCTGCCGCTCAACGAACAGGAACGCCTGATCGGTCCCCTCATCACTCAGGTTGTGAACAGGCTGCCGAATGAGAAGCGAAAGGCTTATCTGCTGCGCCCGCAGACGATGCTCACCCTGCAGTCGATGATTGAGCGCGTTCTGGAAGGTGAGGGCATCACCCACGAGATGATGGAGGCATCACAGCAGCGGTTGAACTTGCTCCAGCGTTTGCTCAGCGCGACTTCTGCGGATGTTCGCGCAGAGATTGTCAAGCAGGAAGAAAAACTCGTCGATGAACGCTTCTTCGAAATTCTGGGCCGCTTAATTGAAGCATCCCTGGCTCAAGGGGATCAGAACTCAGCTCGCGCGCTGGCCGGACTGCAGCAGGAGCTCTTGCCGCTTACAGAGGTTGGCCGCAAACTACAGGAGCAGTCGACGGAAGTGCAGGCTGCAATTGAATCCCTGCAAAACGCCAGCCAGCAGGGCCTTACGCGCGAAAAACTGCTCGACCTGTTTATCGAAGCGCCAAACGAGACTCGCCTGGTGACCCTGGTCAGCATGGCCCGCTCAGGCCTGGATTATCAATTCTTCCAGATTCTCAGCCAGCGCATCGAAGCCGCTCCCGCCGGAGAGAAGGAAAAACTGGAACAACTGCGCGATCGCCTGCTCCAGTTAACCCAGGAAATTGACCAGCGGCTCCGGCAGCAGTTAGAGCAATCACGCGCGACTTTGAACAGCATCCTGGAATCGGAGAACATCGAACAGGCTACCGTCCAGATGCTGCCCGAACTCGATGATTTCTTTGCCGAAGCCCTGCGAATTGAACTTCAGCAGGCGCAGCAAAGCGGCGATCTGGAGCGCCTGGCCAAACTGCAAAAAGTGGTTGAAGTGATCCAGAGCGCATCGGCGCCGCCGGCTGAAATTGCCCTGGCCGAAGAACTGATGGGTTCAGAGACCGAAGATCAGCGCCGCCAGATTATGGAAGCCCACGCCGATCAGATCACTCCCGAATTCTTGCAGATGCTCGGCTCACTGCTGGCCCAATTAGAACAGCAGGGGCAGCCTGAGATGGCGCAGCGCCTGCAGGAGGTATACCGGTCTGCTTTGCGCTTCTCGATGGAAACGAACATGAAGAAGTAGCCGTATAAAGCATGAATCAACAAGGGTTGTCCAAAGAACGTTTGGACAACCCTTGTTCGAAGTTCAATTGAACAGGCACGCGCGAAAGAACAGCGCTCTAGCCAGGATTATCTAACCGCAAACCGTGCCCGCGAACCGTAACAATAAACCCATGCGAAGGGTCGTTTTCGGTAAGCCGGTCGCGCAAACGCCGGACCAGAGCATCAAAAGCCTGTTCAGAAACCCCAACAGCTTCATCTTCGCCCCAAACGAAGTTGATTAAATCCTGGCGCTCGATCACTTCACCCTGCTGTTCATACAGCATTTGAAGCAAGCGAAACTGCGGGACTGAAAGCGGAGGGAGAATCTCCTTACCATTCAGCCAAACGCGCCTTGATCGGGTGTCCAGATATAGCCTGCCCTGGCTGGCATGTTTTTCGATGGGGAAATCAAAATCAATGGGCATGGTCGCATCAGAGCTTAAGAACACGAAGTACTGGACTAATGAAATCTGAATTAAATCCCCATCAGAAAGAGTCACCGGCTCTTCCAGCCGATTACCGTTAAAATATGTGCCGTTTTTGCTGCCTAAGTCTTCCAGTAAAACGCCCCCTTCTGAAGGCGTGAAGCGGGCATGGTACCGCGATACCTGCCGGTCCGAGATCACTACGTCGCAGTTCTCGTCGCGCCCAATAACAATAGGACGATCGATTAACCACCGCTGTCCATTAAGGGGGCCTGTTTGACCAATTAGAACGGGAAGTTCCGCCCCTGCACGCTCCATATATTCCTCCCATGAGAGGTAATTAAGAAAAGAGAAATGTCCTACACAGGCCAGTTCAGGTATAATATAGCAGAATTTTGCGCTTTTGGTAACCCCAGCCAAAAGACCAGCCTTCAGCAGTTCGATACGCCGATTAAACCGGCTGCTGACAGGCGAAATGGTGTCCGTCGTTACGCATTGCCCGAGGAAGTCGCGCTATGCCCATCCCATTGAAAGCTGGGGAAGTCTTGCGCGGTCGTTACAAGATTCGCCGGATTATCGGCCAGGGGGGCATGGGCAGTATTTACCTGGCAGATGATTTACGCCTCGAGGGGCGCCTGTGCGCACTAAAAGAAGTCGAACATGACCGCTCACTTCCCACCGATCTGCTGCGCGAAGCTCGCGATCAGTTTTTACGCGAGGCTACTGTTCTCGCGCGCCTGGATCACCCCAACCTCCCCAAGGTTTCAGACTTTTTCTCGATCGGCAGCCACGATTACCTGATTATGGATTACGTGCCAGGGAAAGACCTGCGCACGCTGATGCTGGAGGCAAAAAACGCCGGGACCTTCCTGGCTGAAACGGACGTGCTCAACTGGGGCAGCCAGCTGGCCGATGCACTGACCTATCTGCACAGCCAGGATCCGCCCATCCTGCACCGGGATATCAAACCCAGCAACCTCAAGCTGACGCCCAGCGGGCTGGTGAAGCTGGTTGATTTTGGGCTCGTGAAGCTTTTAGCGCCTGGCGAAGTTACCATCACCGTCCTGCAGGGCCAGGGAACAGCGCTCTACACGCCGCTTGAGCAGTACGGCGGCGACAGCGGGCATACCGATGCCCGCTCAGATATCTATGCCTTTGGCTCTACGCTTTATCACCTGCTGACCAATCAACCCCCGGCAGATGCGCGCGACCGCTTCCTCGACCCGGATACGCTCATCCCCCCGCGGCAGATCAACCCGGGGATCAGCGTTCGTACCGAAAAAGCAATTATGTGGGCTATGTCACTGCACCCAGATGACCGCCCGCAGACAGTAGAAATGTTCCGCGAGAGCCTTTTGGGCAGCTACCAGCCTGTTCCCCGGATGCCGGTTCGTCCGGGCTCGTCTATTACCCATTACATTTACACCGATCCGGAGCGAGCGCTTATCCTTGTCTCCGCAGGCCTGACTTTGCTCAGCCTGATTGTGACTTTGGCCCAGTTCCCGTAGGCGAGCGCGGGTCGCTTACAGGGCGCTCACCCGAGAAACGCGCCCCAGGCGGCAGAGTCAACTGTCTCCACAAAGCCCCAACAGACCACCCCAACAAAACCCCAACAAATGTCACAACAAGAATACCCGGCGTGCCTGCATCGCGCACAAGATCTTCGCTGCCCGGGAGCTTAAGCGCCAGATAGTTATAGGCGAGCAGCCCGCCGATAATCCCGCACAGCGCCCAGCGCAGCCCCCAGCGCGCAATCGCCTGGCGGATGCCAAACCAGGATACGCCTGCCGCCCCAGCCAGAATCAGCACCAAAACAAACACCCAGTCTGAAATCCGCACATACGCCGCCGGAACAGGCGTCGGGGTAGCAGTCGGCGTACTTGTGGGGGTCTGGGTAAATGTGGGCTCAGGCGTATGAGTCGGCATTTCGGTGGGCGCAATTTGTGTAACCCCACCGCTAATTCCCGTCGTTAATTGAATTCGCAGCAAATTTGAACGCGCGCCCTGGCCGGTTGTCGCTTGAATTTCCAAAAGCCCCGCGCCCTGAATGCGCTGTGTAGCGCGAGCAATTCCATCGACTGTTATTGTATCGATCACGGCCCTGTTCGCCACCATATCTCCCGCCGAGCCGGAGAGGGTCGTAAACAGAAAGCTTACCGGCGTGCCATCCGGAACCTGGTTTCCGTTGTGATCATAGATTACCCCAGTATAAAGCGAGATGATATCCCCAATTTTGAAGGTTGGAGCAGGCGTAGGACCCTGCGCGGGACTGAGCGTTTGCTCAGCAAGCGGGTTTTCGAAAAACAACGGAATTACCTGGGTTGGATCGGGTGATGTGGCAGCAATTAAGTCATAACCAACCCCTGGGACAGAGACCGGCAGAGAGCCGGTGATGGTGACCTGCTCCTGGAACAGTGTTCGCGCAGCAACATCTACAAAGGATGGCCCCTTGCTAAACAGGCCGTAATAAGCAGTGAGCTTGGAGATGTCCGTCGCATCGAGGTAATATGGCGCATCAAAAGCAAACACGATAATCTTTTTATCGCGGAGCAGGGCAGGGCGTTCATTCAACAGGCGGTGAAATGCCATTGTGTTCGGGTCGTCTGGATCAGGCTTAAGCATGGATACAACGACCCAATCGGCCATCTGCAGATCATCTTCGATTGGCGGCGGTTCATCCTCGCGAAACGCGCCGTTTAAATAATTATTAAGATCGGAGAATGCGTAAGACTTCATCAGTCCCTGCGAGATCTGCCCGCCTGCACGAGGTCCATACAGGCGCAAGACAGCATTTTGCAGCGCATCAACCTGCATAATAACCTGATCCGAACAGTTAAGACACTGCCGGCCGTATCGGACATCCGTCAAGAACAAGATCCGGTCGCGCGGTTCAGGGGGACGAGGAAGAACATTTGTCAGCTCAGCCAGGTCAGGGCTGATTAAGGTCAGGGCCTGCTGCGCGACCTCATAGGTCACCCGCTGGGCGGTCTCTGATTCGCTTCCTTCCGTACCGGCACCCGTCTCGCTGGAAACTACATCCTCAAATTGAAAGTCGGGATAAAGCCGATACTTCATTGTCAAAATGCGTTCAACAGAAGCATCTACCCGCAGCGCAAAAGCATCATCTTCCCGGTACTTTTGAGCGAAGTTATCCAGCGTTCGCAAAATGGTGGAATAGGCATCCGGATCATTGATGGAAACAAAATTATCGACAAAGAGAAGATCATTCCCGGCGAAGAAAGCTTCGCGGGCCACATTGATGGCTGTATGCGCGTCGAAAGCATTGCCGCTTGGGTCGTAAAAACGGCGAATCGCCTGGCTGCCCAAATTATCGCTGATGAGCAGTCCCCCGCCCGCTCGCCAGTCCGAGAACAGAAGTAGGATCTGCTCCAGGGCAGAGGCATCAGAACTCACAGGACGTGTTGTGGCCCGAATATTGCCCTGAAACCCTTGATAGCGGATATGTGAAACCAGCAGCCCATCAGTCATCATGCTGGGCATCGGCGAATTGATGGTAACCGCATAAAATGGAGCCAGCTCGACCTGCTTCAATTCCTCAAACGACTTTCGAACCGTTGAAATCTCTTCATCAGATGAGCGATCTGAACTGCCGCGGCCGGGAAAGTGTTTGGCGACAACCATCAGGCGGTTATTGCTGCCGCTGTGCAGGCCAGAAATATACGCCTGCCCCAGCTTCCCGACCCAATATGGGTCCCCGCCAAAAGAGCGAACGCCCAGGTCTTCACCTGTCCCCAGTTGGGGAACGTTATCCAGCACGTCTAGAGAGGGGCCCAAAAGAAGGTTGAAGCCCAGGGACGAAAGCTCACTGCCCAACACCTGGCCCACCTGTTCAGCCAGCGACGGGTTCCACGTTGCGCCAAGCGACATCAGGCTGGGGAGGTTGGCCATCCCGTTGATGATCTGATTATTTAGAAACGCATCCCCTTCTTGCGAGATGCCAATCAGGAGAGGAATATATTGTGGAGAGAAGGGGCTGCCGCTTGTCGGGTCGACGATGGTAAATCGAGACGCATCCCACTCGCTCTTCTGAAGCTCGCGGGTTAGCTGGCTGGCTCGCTCGAGCGTGTTTTCAGGCCCGACGAAATTATCATTCGAGCGCATTAGAACGACCCCACCGATATGGTGGTTGGTTATCAGGTCGTAAATCTGTGAGGTCTCGTCAAAACTCGCCCCTTGAAAAGTGACCAGAAAGAGCTGGCCAATTCGCTCTTCGGGGGTTAACTTCGCCAGCAGTTCCTGGGCTTTCTGCCGGGCTTCGTCTGCCTGGCGCGCTGAATCTGCCAGCCCCCGCATTGAGGAGCCAGGAAGCGCGAACAGCATCGTCACAAGGACAAAGGCCAGCCATAAGCGAGACCAGAACTTCATCGATTTAAGACCTCTCTTCTCCTCTCTCCTTACAAATGCAGCCGGCTTTCCTTCAATCCTGCAGCAGCTTCTCCAGCACTTCGGGCTGAATATTCCCGCCGCTCATCACGGCGACAGCGGGATGCTCAAAGGAACGCGGCGCAACGGTATCAGAAAACATAAGGGCGGCCAGGGCAGCAGCCGCCGAGCCTTCTATCTTCTCGCCGTGGCGACGCCAGGCATAGACAACTGCTGAGGCAATCTGTTTTTCGCTAACCAGGATAAAATCATCGACAAAGCGGCGCACCAGGGGAATCGTGATCGAATTTTCTTCCACTGCGCCTGCCAGACCGTCAGCCAGGCTTTCCTGCTCAACAACGCCTGCCTGCGAACCATGATGATAGAGCGCGTGAAAAAACGGCGAGGCTTCGGACTGGACGCCAATCAACCGCGGGCGCGGATTTACCTGATCGAAAGCTGGGCTGTTGATCACCGCGCCAATCCCTGAAATCAATCCACCGCCCCCAACCGGAACAATGAAAGCAGATGGCGCGGCCCCTCCATTCAGAGAATTGAGCTGATCCAGAATTTCCAGCGCGATTGTCGCCTGACCGGCGATCACCTGACCATCATTATAGGGCGATATCCAGGTCCTGTCATGCTGAATGGCATAGGATTGCGCGGCGCGTTCGGCATCCTCATAGCCGCCTTCTACCAGCCGCACGACCGCGCCCATCGACCGCATTGCATCTAACTTGGCCGGAACTGCATGACTGGAGGCAAAAACCGTCACCGGAGCGCCAACGCGCCGCCCGGCTTCCGCCACTCCCTGACCGTGATTACCCGCTGAAGCTGTAACCAGGCCGCGCCGGAGCTCCCAGTCTTGAAGCGTGAGGACCTTGTTCAATGCGCCGCGGATTTTAAAAGAGCCGGTCAGCTGCCGGTTCTCCCACTTAATGTAAGCGTTAAGATCCGAATCGAAGGTGAGCGGCGTTTGTTGGATCTGGCCTTTAAGTCGGCGTGCGGCCTGATCTAACCAATCGGACGGTATCATTACTCCTCCAGGATCCGTCTCGCGAGCTTCGGATCATCGGTAATGATACCATCAATTTTGATATTGAAAAGGCGGCGCATTTCATCCGGTTCATTTACCGTCCAGACATTGACACGCCGGCCCGCTTTGTGTTCGCGCGCCAGGCTCTTCTCATCAACATCCGTATAGTACGGGTGGATCCACCCCGGTGAAAACCATCTCCCCAAAAAGCCGCGCAGAATCCGCCCCGCCTTACCCTCCAGCGTCAGGATCGCTACCGGTGTGTTGGGAAGGTGGCGCCGGATCCGTATCAGGTTCATGGGATGGAAAGAAGAGAAGATTACGCGATCTTGCAAGTTGTGTTGAATGACCAGTTCGGCAACTTTATCAGGCAGCGCGTCTGTTGGAGAGGCATAGTTGGTCAGCTCGACATTGATTAATGTCTTGCGCCCTACTTCCTCGAACACTTCGTTTAACGTAGGAATAGGCTCGCCGGCAAATGAAGGTCCAAAAAAGCTGCCGGCATCCAGCGCCTTCAATTCAGCCAGCGTCATCTCTCGAACAACGCCATGCGCCCCGGTTGTGCGGTCAACCGTCTGATCGTGGATGACGACCACCTCGCCGTCAGCGCTGAGCTTTGCGTCCAGCTCAATTCCATCCGCATTGTGTTCAAGCGCCAGGCGAAAAGCAGCAAGCGTATTTTCAGGAGCATGCGCCGAAGCGCCGCGATGTGCAATGATAAGAGGAGGAGTAATTTGTTCGATAATATTCATTTTTGCCTGCCAGAGAGAATCGTGCTGGTTGAGATTAATTTCCAGATGAAAGAAGCAGTCCGGTGATCAGTCCAGGTCAACAAAATAGGATTGGGCAGCCCGATCAATTAATTCGCGGCTCATCACCGGTTCAATCGATAAATAACGCGCTATATCCAGAATCTGGTCGCATAAATCGCGCGGATGCGAAGCGCGCAGGTTGCGGTTGCACTTGATATACCATTCCTGCAGCAGGTAGGCCAGCCCCTGATCACTATAAGCAACCCCCTTGCTGGCAGATACACGCCGGAAGATCTCGCGGTATTCTTCATAAGATGGGTCGCCAATTTCAATTTTGTGTCGCAGCCGGCGCAGAAACGCTTCATCGACCAGTGACTTGGGAGGAAGATTGGTAGAGAAAATCAACAGCACATCAAAGGGCACTTCGATTTTCCGCCCGGTGTGCAGCGCCAGATAGTCAATCCTGTTTTCAAGCGGGACGATCCAGCGGTTTAGCAGCTCGCGCGGGCGCACTTGCTGGCGGCCAAAGTCATCAACCAGAAGAATGCCCCCATTTGCCTTCACCTGAAATGGAGCCTCATAATATTTGAGCGTATCATCAAACACCAGATCAAGCCCTTCGAGAGTCAGCTCACCGCCTGTGACAATAAAAGGCCGGCGAATGCGCACCCAACGAGGATCGCGGCGCGCACCTGCCCGAAGCGAACCGGTGCCGTGAGATGTTGTCTCTTGATCTGGAACGAGTTCGTGATTAACCGAGTCGTACAGTTTGACCACCTGCCCATCAATATAGAGTGAATAAGGTATGTAAATTGACTGGGATTTGATCATTTTCCCAATCTCACGGGCAATGGTGGTCTTTCCGTTCCCTGGAGGGCCATACATAAAAATAGAAGTGCCGGAATTTACCGCAGGGCCGATCATCTGAAAGGTTTTTTCAGAAAGCACCAGTGACGACAGCACCTGGCGCATCATCCGGTTGGTAACCGTCAATGTGCCGCGTGCTTGCTGTCGAATCGAACTGTTATAAACATCAATCGGCACAGGCGCCGGACCAGCATACTGGCTGCGTTCAAGCGCCTCACGCGCGCGTGCGATTCCTAACCCGGTGATTGCATACAGATAAGCCCCCTCACCCAGCCCCATTTGCGATGACCGGACTTCAATCAATTTTTCTCGCTTAAGAGCCTCGAGGATTTGATCTAAAACGCCTGAAAGCGGTAGCGCCGATTCCTCAGCTATCTGATACCCGGTAAGGTACCCCTGAAAATACATGATCTTCAGTACAAGATCCTGCAGCCAAAGCGGCGAGAGACCGGTATCGCTAACACTCATAACAGGCGGCGGGACGAACTGCGTTCTGGCATTCGTGTCTAATGAGGGCATATTTCCGGTTGAACGCTTAGAAGCATTCGTCATGGAGACTCTCCAGTTATAAAATTTTTAAGAAATTGTGTGTAGATCGTTAAATTATAGCATGCGAAGCTTGACGCCCCGCATTGCAACAACAAACAGTAATGTAAATTTTTTATGAAAAACTGATTAGTCGTCAGGCGTTCCAGAAGCTTTTATATCTCGAACTTTGAGCTGCAGGCTTACCTTGCCGTTATATTCGTTGCGCTCAAATGTATACAATAGATCAATTCGCTCGGGCATCGAATAGGCCCAATCGCCCTGCCCAAAAGCAATCGCATCGTAGGTAATTCGCCCATCACTGACTGCCAGCTTGAGATGCTTACCGTCAGCCCCAACCTGGCGCACCTTGTTGACGCGCAGATCACGCGAAACAAATATCGCTTCAGGATTGTCCTGCCCGGTTGGTTCGAGCAAATCCAGGTACCGCAGAAATTCCGGCCGCAGATCGCTTAGCTGTATCTCCAAATCAGCCCGCAGCGACGGGCGCAGTTCCAGCGATGAAAGCTCCCGAACCGCAATGCTGTGAAGCTGTTCAACCAGTGCAGGAATATTCTCGTTCCGGACGGTGAAACCTGCCGCCAGCGCGTGCCCGCCGTGGCGGACCAGCAGGCCGGCGCATTCATCGAGAGCTTTTGTAATATGAAACTCTGGAATACTGCGGCAGGAAGCGCGCGTAAATTCATCTTCGATCGTTCCCACGACCGCCGGCCGGTAGAAAGTATCGACCAGGCGCGAAGCCGCCAGGCCGACAATTCCGGAATTGAAAGAAGGGTCGAATGCAAACAGAATCTCTTTGAACCCTGAGGACTCGGCCTGGCGAACGGCTTTATCCTGAATCTCGCGAGTGAGCCTCTGGCGCTCCATGTTGTGGTTATCCAGCTCTTGAGCCAGGAGTCCACCCACCTGGCGATCAGATACCATCAGCAGTCTCAGAGCAGCGTCAGCGGTATCTATCCGCCCGGCTGCGTTGAGGCGAGGCCCCAGGATAAATCCAATATCACCGGCGCAAATTTTTGAGATGTTCAACCCGGCTGCCCGCGCCAGCGAGTAGATTCCGGGCCGCCCACCGCGCCGTATCAATTCTAGCCCCCGGCGGACGAGAGAGCGATTTTCTCCCTTGAGCGGCACGACATCTGCGACGGTGCCCAGCGCCACCAGATCAAGCCATTCATCGGCGCAAATTCCCGCTGAAGGACGGTGCCGGGCTAACGCCTGAGCAATTTTATATGCAAGCCCAACGCCCGAAAGATTTTTATCCGGATAGAGGTCCCCTTCCTGTTTCGGGCAAATCACCGACCAGGCATCAGGCACTTCGTCGCCCGGATGGTGGTGGTCGCTAATAATCAGGTCGATTCCCAGCTTTTCTGCCAGTTCAGCTTCGCGAGGCGAGCGAATGCCGCAGTCAACAGTGATCACCAACCGGACTTCTTGCGATGCAAGTGTCTCGAGCGCTTCGCTGTTTAACCCGTAACCTTCCTCAAAACGGTTCGGAATATAAGGTTTTACGTCCACCCCACAGCGAGAGAGTACGCCGACCAGCAGCGCGGTCGCCGTCACGCCGTCAACGTCATAATCGCCGTAGACGACCACCTTTTCACCATGATCGGCTGCCCAAAAAATCCGCTCGACAGCTTCTTGCATTCCCTTCAACTTGAAGGGATTATCATCCTCAATTTGCCCGTGAAGAAACGACTGGGCTTGAAATTCATCTTCAATGCCGCGCGCGAACAATATTTGCCGGAAAAATGGAGGGTAGGCGCCCAAAGCCTGATCAATTTCTGTTGGAACCGGTTCGTGAATTATCCAGCGTCTGTTCAAACGAGGCGGCATGATGTTTCTACTCCTGAATGTGGTAGCAGACCGATGAATCGATTCCCGGCCAATAAGCCCGGGTGGTAATTTTAGCACAGAAGCAAGGCCGGGATTTTTATGTTCTCCCGCCCTTCATTTTGGTTTGGCCGCGGGGGCAGATTTTTTTCAGAGATCCCCTCGGTTCTAACCGTAATAAATGCGCGGGACGCGAGCCGCCAGCCCGCAGACGACCTCGTAATTGTTTGTTTCCCATGTGCGGCCGAGATCTTCGGCTGTGATTGTATAGGAGCCTTGCGTTCCCAGTAAAATGACCTCATCACCGACCCGTGCTTCAGGAATATCATTGATGCGCGCGATGCACTGATCCATGCAGACTCCGCCCACAACCGGCACCCGCCGCCCGCCAATCAGTACCGTGTTATTCATCCGGCGGCGAAAACCATCTGCATAACCAACCGAGATGACGGCGAAACGCTCAACTCCGTTTGTGATGTAGCGGTAATTGTAACCTACGCCGTGCCCGGCAGGCAGCGTCTTAATTGCGCCAATGCGAGCCTTCCAGGTCAGCGCCGGGCGAAAACCGGGGGGCAGCGGCGCTTCATCTGAGGGGTGAAGGCCAAAAATAGCAATTCCTGGGCGGATAATATCGAACCTGGCTCTTGGGAAATAAATCGCGGTAGCAGAGTTGGCGGCGTGCACCCACTGGGGGCGAAGGCCGCTCGCTTCAACGGCTTCGACCAGGCTGGTGAAGCGATCTATCTGCCAGTCGGTCGTGTTTACCTCAGGCTCATCTCCCCGCGCCATATGGGTGAACAGACCTTCCAGCAGCAGGTGTTTGCTCTCTTTAATCTGGCGAATAAACGACAGCCCATCTTCAGGAAAAACGCCCAGCCGGCCCATGCCTGTATCGATCTTTGCATGCACCAGCAGCGGCTTATTTAACCCACAGGCCATCATGTTATAGGCTTCTGTAAGCTCAGGGTCATGCACCGTGAGACTGATCCCATATTCAACCGCCTCTGGAATCTGCTCCGGCAAGCAGGATCCCGTCACCAGAATCGGCAGGGTGATCCCCCCATGCCGCAAAGCGACTGCTTCTTCGACCCGGGCGACGCATAGAAAGACCGCCCCTGCCTCGGCTACAGCCCGCGCGACCTCAACCTGGCCATGCCCATACGCATTGGCTTTTATAACAGCCATCACCGGACGAGATGTGATGGTTTGCAGGCAATGAACATTACTGCGAATTGCCTCAAGGTCAATTTCTAACCATGTTGAATAAGGACAGGATGACATTACCTTAGTATAAACCGTCTAAACGATCCCGACAAGAACCTGAATTTTTTAAAGACGCATTTCTTATCATGAATATCACTATAAACTATTCCCCAACCCGAAACATACCTTTCCTGGGGGCAATATTCTATGGCGGGTAGTGTATAATTCAACCTTGTGATGAGCACAGAAACAACAAATTTTACCTATTCAATAACGGCTCGCCAGGGCCGCGCCCGCGCGGGCATTTTCCGCACGCCGCACGGTGATCTTCCGACCCCGATCTTTGCTCCCGTCGGCACCCAGGCGACAGTTAAGGCGGTCACGCCTGCACAGTTAGAAGAGATCGGTGCAATCCTCGTTCTCTCAAACACTTACCACCTCTATCTCCGTCCAGGCGCTGACCTGGTGGCTGAAATGGGCGGTTTGCACGAGTTTATGCGCTGGCCCCACCCAATGCTTACCGATTCAGGCGGCTTTCAGGTCTTCTCACTGGCCGACATGCGCAAAGTGGACGAGGATGGGGTGACATTTAAAAGCCACATCGATGGATCGACCCACCGCTTCACGCCGGAAAAGTCGATCGAAATCCAGGAAAAACTGGGCGCGGATATTATTATGGCTTTTGACGAATGCGCCCCGCCTTATGACCGGGCTTATAACGAGCGAGCCATGCAGCGCACCCACGCCTGGGCTGAACGCTGCCTGGCAGCCAAGCAGCGCCCTGATCAGGCCCTGTTTGGCATTGTTCAGGGAGGGGTTTTTCCAGATCTTCGCCAGCAGTCCGCGGAATTTATCGCCTCGCTGGGCTTTCCGGGCCATGCGATCGGCGGGCTCTCAGTGGGCGAGACCAAGCAAGAGATGAATGAGATGCTCGACGTGGTCAACGCCATCCTGCCCGAAGATAAACCGCGCTACCTGATGGGCGTCGGCTCTCCTGAGGATCTGATCCATGGTATTCTGCGCGGGGTAGATATCTTTGACTGCGTGCTGCCAACTCGCCTTGCGCGGCATCACGCGGCAATGACCCGAACCGGCAGAATCAATCTGATGAACGCGGCGAACGTGCGCGACCAGCGTCCCATCGATGAGACCTGCGGATGTTACACCTGCCGCAATTTCACCCGTGCCTATCTGCGCCATCTGATCGTGGCAAAGGAAATTTTGTCCTCTACCCTGGTTTCAATTCACAACCTGTATATGCTGCTCGAGCTTGTACGCGATGCTCGCCAGGCAATCATCGATGGGACGTTTGATGGTTTTGCCGCGGAGTTCTTGCAGAATTATCAGCGAGCTGCTGAGCCTGAAAATGCTTGATAGATACAAGCAAAGCTCTATCCAGAAGTTCTAACGAATTCAACACTACGAGGCCCCTATTGTCACTTCTTCAAGCCATCATTCTTGGAATTGTGCAAGGTTTAACCGAGTTCTTACCGATTTCCAGTTCAGCACACCTGGTGCTGGTTCCATTCTTTCTTGGATGGACTGATATACCTGAGGAGCAGGTTTTCTTGTTTGATGTGCTTGTACAGCTCGGCACCCTCCTGGCTGTCATCGTCTATTTCTGGAAAGACCTGATTGGCATTGCCGGCTCGTTCGTTCGCGGAATATTACAGCGCAAGCCCTTCGCGGAAGCCGAGTCGCGCATGGGATGGTACCTCATCCTGGCTACCATTCCGGCAGGCCTGTTTGGTTTGCTTATCAAAGACCAGGTGGAGGCTGCTTTCAACAGCCCCGTGGCTACAGCGATTTTTCTCTTTGTCACGGCTTTTCTGCTGCTCTTTTCTGAGCGCGTCGGCTCTCGAATTCGCTCATTGGAAGGTCTCAACTGGAAAGATGCACTGTGGTTCGGCTGCGCTCAGGCCCTATCGATCTTCCCAGGCATTTCACGCTCTGGATCGACAATTGCCGGCGGAATGGTGCGCAATTTTGATCGCCCGGCAGCCGCGCGCTTTTCTTTTTTGATGTCGATCCCGGTAATGATCGCTGCAGGTGTGTTAACCGGCCTTGATATGGTCGCGCTGCCCGACTTTGACAGTTTTCTGCCGGTTGTTATCACCGGGTTTATATCAGCGGCGATTGTGGGCTATCTTTCGATTCGCTGGCTGCTGGCTTATCTTGTCCGCCATTCACTTAATGCTTTTGCCCTTTACTGCCTGATCCTCGGAGCCACCACGCTGATCATTTTCTATGTCTAAATGGATATTGCGAGTTTTCCTGGCTGCGCTGGCCGGTGCTATATCGGCATCCTGCCAGGCGCGGCCAGAGGCAGTTCCGGTCACGCAGCCTGCCCCATCTCTTCTTACGGTTCAGGCCAGCTTTGCTTTGCAGCCTCTGGAAAATGATTTCCATTCCTGCGCAGGCGAATTGACCGGCACTGCGCTGATTGTGCAAGATACGCCTGCCGCTGCTTTGAATCTCGATGAGGCCGCGATTGGCTTGCGGTGGGGGCTCCATGAACAACCCGATTATTTTGCTGCTGAGATCGGGTATGAAGAACTGGCTGTGATTGTCCATCACACCAACCCGGTTGAAGAAATTTCATTGGAAGAACTCCAGGCCATCTATCTTGGAGAGCAAACACAGCCGCCCTTCAATGAATGGATGCCCTGGGCATATCCAAAAGGCGACGATGTGCAGCAGGTGTTTGAATCGGCTGTTTTACAAAACAGGTCGCCAGACAGCAGCGTAATTCACCTGGCTCCAGATCCCGCAGCGGTGCTTGAAGCAGTCGCGGCAAACCCTGGCGCTGTCGGCTTTCTGCCGGCCCGCTGGTTGACAGCACAGGCGCTGCCAACCCCGATAATGGATGAAGGCCTGGCAGGCAGCGTTAAAGTGCTGCCGGTTAAAGACATGGAAGCAGGGCAGTTCCGCCGGCCCATCGTTGCAATGAGCAGATCAGAGCCAAACGGGCCGGAAAAAGATTGGCTGCTGTGCTTGCAAGACCGCTTAGGAGAGTAAAATAGAGTCTGGCCAGGATGTTTTCTATCAGGCGGAGAGGAGGTCTAAGTGACAATAAGACTGATCTTGCGAAAACAAGAGTTTCATCTTGAAGAAAAGAGCATTCAGGTGAAACAGGCTCTCCACCAGCTCAATCTCTCCCCAGAAGCACATCTACTGGTGCGTGATGGAGAGCTCCTCAATGAGAACGATTGGCTGCGCGACGGCGACCAGGTTAAAATTGTCGCAGTGATCTCTGGAGGGGGGCTTTCAAGAGACGAGATTTCTGGAGAAGCCGGCGCATGACAACCATGTTATGTCACCGGTGCAAAGAACGCGCAGCCATCCGCATGCGCCAGCATCGACTTTCACTTTGCAAAGATCATTATCTTGAGTGGTTCGTTGAGCAAACCGAGCGAGCGATTAAGAAGTATCATATGTTTACGCATGATGATAAGATCCTGGTCGCCGTCTCGGGAGGCAAGGATTCGCTCGCGCTGTGGGATGTGCTGTGGAAGCTCGAATACCAGGTAGATGGGCTTTACATCAACCTGGGGATTGACAGCGAAGAAGACTATTCAGATGAGTCAGAACGCTACTCCAGAGAATTCGCGGAAGAGCGCGGGCTGCAGCTTCACATCATCAATGTGGAGAGCGCTTACGGCAGAACCGTCCCCCAAATTGCCCGGAAAAGCCGGCGAGGAAAAACAAAGCCCTGCTCAGCCTGCGGAATGGTCAAACGTCACGAGATGAACCGTATTGCCAGGGAACTGGGATACTCCGTGCTGGCGACCGCGCACAACCTGGATGACGAGGTCGCAATCCTGTTTGGAAATATCATGACATGGCAAACGGATCTGCTCAAGCGGCAGTCGCCGGTGCTGGAGGCTGCGGATGGGTTCTTGCGAAAAGTCAAGCCGTTCTGCCGTTTTTATGAACGGGAGACGGCTGCTTACACCCTGCTCAGTAACATTCCTTATATTGAGGAAGAATGCCCATTCGCTGAAGGCAGCAAACAGCTGTATTACAAAGAGATGATTAACAAGATGGAAGAGGACCAGCCTGGCATAAAACTTGCCTTCTATGTCGGTTTCCTCAACACCAAAGAAAGCGGGGGATTCGGTGATCTGAACGGCGCAGAAAGAAACAACGAGCTTAAGCCGTGCCCCAAATGCGGGCAGCCGACCACCAACACAGGCGAGTGCGCATTTTGCAAGATGGTAAACAATGTTGAGTAAAACATTGACGAATTGAACATATGTACTATAATTGAAATATCCGTGCCATGATTTGTGGTTACGGTATATAATCTAGATGTTACCTACAAGCGAAGCTAGGAGAGAAAGAAATGGCGCGTAAAACCGCACAACCCCCACAACCCTTACCGTCCGCTCCACCTCCGATGGATGATGCCCGCCGGGCAATCCTCGACAAAGCGGTTGGTGATATTGTAAAGCGCTATGGGGAGGGCTCCATCATGCGCATGGGCGAAGCCCAGCATATGATGATTGAAACCATCCCAACCGGATCCCTTTCCCTGGATATAGCACTGGGGGCAGGGGGCGTTCCGCGCGGGCGCATCACAGAGATATACGGCCCCGAGTCTTCAGGAAAGACAACCATCTGCCAGCACATTGTTGCGGAAGCGCAAAAGATGGGCGGCATGGCGGCCTATATCGATATGGAACATGCCTTGGATCCAGTCTACGCAGCTCACTGCGGTGTAGATATTGAAAACCTGCTGATTTCTCAGCCGGATACCGGTGAACAGGCGCTTGAAATTTGCGAGACGCTGGTTCGATCAGGTGCAGTTGACATTGTCGTGGTCGACTCGGTCGCTGCTCTGGTTCCGCGGGCTGAAATCGAGGGCGACATGGGCGATGCCAGCATGGGTATGCAGGCCCGCCTGATGTCGCAGGCGCTGCGAAAATTATCAGGTGCAATTAACCAGACAAAAACCGCTGTCGTCTTTACCAACCAGCTGCGCCAGAAAATTGGCGTCATGTTCGGTAATCCTGAAACGACCCCAGGCGGTCTTGCCCTGAAGTTCTATGCTTCTGTTCGCATGGACGTGCGGCGAATCCAGACAATTAAGGTCGGGGCAGAGATGGTAGGCAACCGGGTGCGTGTCCGCATCGTAAAGAACAAGGTCGCAGCACCCTTCCGGACGGCCGAGTTCGACATCATGTATAACGAGGGAATTTCGAAGGTCGGCGATATTATCGACCTGGCGACCACCCTTGAAATTGTTGCCAAGCGCGGCGCATTCTACTCATACGGTGATATTCGCCTGGGCCAGGGGCGCGAGAACGCCAAAGAATTCCTGCGCCAGAACCCCGAGATCGCCAACGAGATCGAAATGGCCGTACGCCAGCGCGCTGTCGGCGGCGAGCTGCCCCTGACACTCAGCGGTGATGATGATGGGGATGGATTAGAGGAATAGCTTTTTTCAGGGGCCGTCCGATGAAACACAGGCGGCCCCTGTTTTGTTTATAATACTGAGCATGAAGCCCTCATCCTTCACCAGAACAACAGCGCAGGATGCAAAAACACTTTTCAACAGCAGAAAAGTAACTGCTTGCCTGATTCTGCTGCTATGGCTGGCGCTTTCAGGCTGTTCGCCGTCCATTCACCCCGCTGACAGCCTGCAAAATGATACGCCCTATTTCCTGCCTTATCCGGAATCATCCGCAACGCCCGAAGGCGAAATGGACGCCGGGGCAAACACTCCCGATCAGCCAACACCGGTCGCTCAGAGAGACCCGGCGGAGGTTCCAACATCCCGGGCTGACTGCGTAGACGTGCTCACCTTTATTTCAGACCTGACCATCCCTGACGGTACAGTCGTGCTGCCTGATTCGACAATGGATAAGCGCTGGGAGGTTGAGAATAGCGGAAACTGCAACTGGGATGAAACCTACCGGCTGCGGTTAATTGCTGGCCCTGATCTTGGCGCGCAGACCGAGCAGGCGCTCTACCCGGCGCGAAGCGGCAGCCGGGCAGTCATCCGCATTTTATTCAAAGCGCCACTTGAACCAGGTGCATATCGCAGCGCGTGGCAGGCTGCAAACCCCAACGGCGATCTGTTCGGCGACCCGTTCTTCATCGACTTTATTGTCAGCGACGGAAGCGCCGGTGAAGACGATCAAGAGAATCCGCAGTAAGACCTTTTATTCTCCTTCGACGGCTGTCTCAAGACCCACCAGGCGCATCAACCAGGTGCGATAACCCGTTGCGCGAATCTCTTTTACAGCCTGGCGCGCGCGGAACAGATTCGCCGGATACTGACTGTACATGGCCCGCTGGTACTCTTCCAGCAAAGCAAGCGCCTGAGGCTTGACAGCCGGAATCGCGTTGATCAGGACTGCAATCTGTTCCGCGGGCGTTTGAGCCGGGTTAACCTTCAGGCCCCAAATTTTCAACATAAAACTGATGCTGGAGAACAGGTTCTCCATAGGGGTGCGCAGCGAGCGGCGAGACCACATTCTCAACCATTCAGGCGTTTTGAAACCGCGCTCATCCAGGGTCCTTTCCAACCAGCTGGGCAGGGGCAGGTCTTCAATTCGGCGGCGGCGCTTCTCGAGGAACACCAGCGTGACCCCAATCACCAGCGCAGTGATCAGAGCGATTCGCCACGGCGTCAGCACATCCCAGATAGACCGGGTATTGAACTCTTGATTTAACAGCTCTTCTGCGCGTACTTCACCATAGAGGTAGCGGGGATCTGGTGTCGGTTCCATGGGGACGAGCGGCTGAGGTGGCAGCACAGGACCTGCGTCAGCGCTCCGGCCAAGCGGGAAGGTGTTCAGCGGCTGCGATACAGTTGGTTCAAACGGAACCCATCCCAGGCCGGGGAAATAGACTTCAGGCCAGGCATGGCTGTCTCGGCCAATCACAACGAATTCTTCGTTTGCCTCATCCCAATCCCCTTCGGCATAACCGACGACCATACGAGATGGGATCCCTAACGAGCGAAGCATCAATACTTCAGCCGTGGCATAGTAGTTGCAGAACCCGGCCCGCAGATCAAACAGGAACCATTCGATCGGGTCGCGACCGACGGGCGGCTCTGGAATCGACTCGGTGTAACTGATGGTCCGGCGGAGATACTGTGTAACAGCCTGCACCTTGTCATAGGCCGTCGCCTCTTCTCCTGCGATTTGCAAAGCCAGTTCAGCGATGCGCTCAGAAAAATCGGATGGGAGCTGCAAATAGCGTTCCCTGATGTATTCCGGGTAGTCTTCACCTGCTTCACGCATCGCCGTCACAGAGGGGCGTGGAACCAGCGCGCGGACCGTATAGGATTCTCCTGAGCGCAGCGGCGGCTCAAGCACAATCGTATTAAGATCCGTTGTGCCGTCTTCGGCAATCGCAACAACTGCTTCAGCGGCGCGGCTGATATTTAATGGCTCAGCGGTGTAATAGAGGGTCTTCAGCAAAGGAATGCGCGACTTAAACGTAAACTGCATTTCATCGCGCATATTCCATTCAGGATACGTAATGGGTGGGAGGTCTGGCCCGATGTTAATTGAATCATCAATTTCAGAAGCCCATTGACCGCGCCCGTCATAACGATCATACGTGCGAGCAGCCCAGTAAAAGCGCCCAACCGGGCGGCCAAAACTGGGCTCGACTGTGAACATAACCTGATCGCCCAGCGTGCCGCCGGTGCCCAGGAACAGGTTCGACCCGTACCCCTCAACCACAATCGAGCTGGGACTTTGAAGCGAATTCACAGCCTTTGATATGCGGTCACTGATAATCTCCCAGGTGCGAGAGACACGCTCCTGAGCAGGGCTGTTTGGATTGAAGAAGTTGATAATCCGGGGGGTGTTCCAGGCAAGCAAAGCGACGGCAAGCGCAGCAACCGCAACGCCGCGCCCCAGATCGTAGCCGACCTCCATCTCCACAGTTCCACCGCGCTGCTCCCATTCTCTTTTGGAGCGCAAATAGTATATGCGCCCCATTAGCAGCAGGCAGAATACCAGGAAAAGGAAACTGTACGTTCCGCCGACAATTCGGGTGTAGCGGTAAAGCTCCATGGTGTATTCGATCACCAGCACCATACCGCCTACGGTAAAGAGCGGAACCCAGGGATTCGCTTTGCGAACTAACCGGTAAGACGACAGAAGGCTGGCAAACCAGAAAAGCGCCAGCATGGTCGCCAGGAACAGGATTGGGTCTTTGACCGGCTGATTTCTTAAAAAGTCAGAGGTTGCCCAATATAAGCGGGCATACAACATTTGCATGCGGCCTGGCCAATCTAATCCTGGAAGTAAGAGCCCCAACTGCCAGGGAACGAAGAACAGGCTGTAAACCAGGCCAATCAGAAATGTCACCCGGCCAGAAAATATGCTCTTCCCCAGAGCAAGGCCGGCGACAGATCCTATGATGACGATCAGTTCAATAAGCCCAAGGTGCTCCGTCCAGTTCGTCGCATGCAGGCGAATTGCAGCACTTAACAGCGCGCCAAAAAGAAAAATGGCCGCAGGTACATCCCACCATCTTTGTGCAGTGTTCTTCATAAAAGAGAGTGTACAATAGAATCCTGCAGAGCGTCAACCATTAAATACCAGACCGGAGGATAAAAAAACCAGACGATGGATGCACTTCATCAACTCGAAATTATCTGGATTCTCTTTGTACAGGGGTTGGGCGATTGGCTGTATGCAGTGCTCAACACTGCTTCAATGTTGGGTACTGAAGACTTTTACATGATCTTTATGCCCTCAATCTACTGGTGCTTCGATGCTGTTTTTGGGCTCCGGCTTGGGGTAATGCTGCTACTGAGCAATGGCGTCAATGCAGCCTTTAAACTGGTCTTTCATTCCCCGCGGCCTTATTGGATGAACACTCAGGTGAAAGCCCTTGCATCAGAGACCTCTTTTGGCCTGCCCTCCGGGCATGCGCAGCACGCAGCCAGTATCTGGGGCTTGATGGCATCTTTTGTGCGGTCTGGCTGGCTAAAAGCCGGTTTGGTCGCCCTGATCTTTCTAATCGGGTTTTCGCGCATCTACCTGGGCGTGCACTATGTTTCAGACGTGCTGGTTGGCTGGCTGATCGGTAGCCTGCTGCTGCTGATATTTTTACGCGCTGAGAAACCCATTCGCACGTGGCTGGCTGCCCGATCGCTTCGCGAGATGCTGGCGCTATCGCTGGCGACCTCTGTTGTGCTCGCGGCATTGGTCTTGATCCCGGCAGCCACGCTTGGCAGCTGGCAGACGCCCGCAGCATGGGAAGAATACGCGCTTGCCGCATACCCCGGCAATGAGATCGATCCAACGAATATTGACGGGGCCTTTACCCTTTCTGGAACCTGGTTGGGATTTTTGGCAGGGGCGGCCTGGCTCTATCATCGCCAGGGAGGGTTCAACGCGGACGGCACACCCGGTCAGCGCTTATTGCGTTATGTAGTCGGCCTGGCAGGGGTTTTTGTCTTCTGGTTTGTGCTTGGAAGAATCCTGCCGCGCAGCGAAGATGCGCTCGGCTATGCCCTCCGGTATTTTCGCTACGCGCTGGTTGGCTTTTGGATCTCTGCTCTGGCACCGCTCCTGTTTGAACGCCTGGGGCTGGTCAATGATATACGGAAGAAAATTTCCCCTTTATCCTCCGGAAATAATCCTCTATAATAGAAGCAGAAGGAATGGAACCCGTCAGGTGATGATATACAGGTTCACCAATTGAGAAGTTCCAGGAGCGATCGATTGCGCTTTACTGCACACAGGAGGGAACAACATGCAAAAAGCACTGAACTTCATTGTGGGCATGGTTTTAGGCAGCCTGGTTGGAAGCGCGCTGGCGCTGCTGCTGACCCCCATGTCAGGGGATGAAATGAAAGCGGAGATCAGAGAATACACGCGGCAAATCAAGCAAGAAGTCGAATCTGCTGCTGCAGCGCGCCGGGCTGAGTTAGAGCGTGAGCTGGCCAATTTGCGCGGAGAGGTTATAACCGATTAATACCAGTTCGCTAAATTAATAACGAGAGGCCGCCCAGGTATAATTTTGGGCGGCCTCTCGTTCTATTCAATTGAATCGTTATTATCGTTCTTCAAATCTGAAACTATATTCTGCTTCCTGTATCGTAAAGCGGGTAACGCCGCTCACAACCAGGACCGCGCTGCGCATATCACCGGTCAGGTCCAGATCGATTTCTGCTGAATTATTCTCATCCAGCGTGATATTTTCAACCGAGACTGTTTCCCCATCACGGATCAGGGCAACTCGAAACGCCTGCGGGAGAAGATTCTGGATGCGCACGAAGCCGTCTCCATTCCAGCCGCCCTCGCCCTGTTCAAAATCCTCCGAATAATTGATCTCAGGGATCTGTATATCGTCTACCAGAAAGCCTTCGCCGTTGACGGCTGCATCGGTTATATACTCGAAGCCCAGAATGACCTTTTCGCCTGCAAACTGTGAAAGATCAACGGTCTCTTCGATCCAGCCGTCGGTCTGACCATTATAGGCCCACCCATAGCTGTTGCCAGATGGATCTTCGTCTGTCCCAGAAGGAGTCTGGATAATCTGCCAGGTCTCCCCATTATCCGTAGAAGCGACCAGATAGAGATAATCATAATCTTCTTCGATATCGTACCAGGTCCGGAATTTGAGGGTCAGCGGCCCGTCGACCTGGGTGAAGTCGAACTCACGAGAGAGGACCATATTAGATTCGTCGCCCCTGTTCGACCAGAACGCGTAACTGCCTGAATAGGCATCCACGGGCAGAACGCGGACACTCGGCGAACCTTCAAAGTGAAGCGTGTACCTGCCAGGGCAAAAGATTTGAATGTAATCGACGCCATATTGATTAACGGTGCGATCCTGCCTCTCAGGCGTGCAAAAATCGATCTCTTCGGTCGCAAAGGGCGAGGGAGCGGTCTCGTAACGCTGGTAGGCATATCGCCCATCTTCAACGTCAGGATCATTCAAGAATGAAGCAATGACCCAATCGGCAAACACATCATCAGCGGTGACCGGAGCGCCTGTCCGCGGGTCGGTGATTTGAAGCATAGAAAGCACCTCATCGATGCTGTCCATACCGTTTTCATCATGTGAAACCAGCGCTTTCGTCGCATCTTCGCCGAAGCGGTCCAGGAAATAAGCCAGAAACAGGAAAGACTGGCCATAATGAGGGGTTGAGTCAGGCGGTGAAGGCCAGTGTGTCAACTGAAGATCAGGGTTGCTCACATACAGATAATCAAAGCCGCCGATATCATAGCCGTTGAGAAATTCGGCAAGTACCGCGAAGCCCTCGTTCATCCAGGACTCTTCGTTGCGGTCGCGATACCAGTGAATCATGTGCTGGAACTCGTGCGCCATGGTCCCGTAGATATATTCCTCGCCCAGCCTGACATTATCGGCGCTGATCATAAACATTTCGTGCGCGTTAGAATATTCATGAGCCTCTGGATGAATTTCATCCGCTGAAGAGAAGTAACCGGCAATACCTCTTCCCAGCCCGCGCGCATAGAGAACATAGAGATGCGGGTCATTATCAATACCCGGGCTCCACTCATCGCCAAAGAACTCGCGGTTGATTGGGTAAATCTGTTCTTCAAATGTCTCTGCCAGCCGCTCCAAATCGCGCTCGTTATAGCGCACGCCATCCTCGATCCAGAAATAAAGGTGATCTGTCACATAACGTAAGACTGCCTCAACCTGAAAATTTTCGTTCGTCTCAACGTTCGAGGCCCAGAAGGTCTCGCGATCACCCACCTGGCGCGGTTCTGCAGGCGTCTCAATCGTCTCAGGGACGTAATCTTTCCCCCCTAACCGCACGGCCAACTCGCGGGGGTCGTTAATGGGAACAATTTCCTCTTCGAGTACGCGAAGCGTTTCTTCTGCCCCCTGTCCAGCAGGGATCTGGTTTTCACCCCGTCCGGGCATAGCAGTCGGTTGGGCTTCTCTGGTTGGCCCAACTTTTGGGGTGGGCTTCAACTCACCCGGGTCTGGCGGAATATCGGTAGGCTTATCAGGAAATCGCTCAACCGTCGCAACTCTTGGAAAATTATCCTCATCGATTGAGGCGCTGGTCTCGCTGAAAATACTGAATGCTGCCAACCCGCCCGCCGTGAGACAGGCAGCGCCGACACACATGCACAGAAGCAGAATCCCTACAATTCCACCGATTAACCATTTTTGATTATTCACGTTGATCTCCTCCTAGTGTAGAGTCCCCCTGGCTGCCGCAGCGGCGCCCCCCTTTTGCACGAACCCGGGCAGTCCGCAGGCTGCAGATAGTAAACCAAATAATATCCAATAATACGGTAAAGCAAATGTATCCAGACTGAAGCCCTCGATAATGAAACCGGCAATCAATAATTCCCCAGCCAGACCGATCATTTTCATTAAACGATCGCCATGAGCAGAAAGGTATCTGGATGACTTCCACAAAATATACACCCAACAAATAAACATTGCAAAGCCAATGATACCTGTTTCGGCCAGTAAACGTACCCATAAATTTTTAATATTGGGCAGCGATGACCACTGAAAGAGCAGGGTGCGCACTTCGGTCAGCGCCCAACTGAAAGCGCTCAACTTTTGCGGGAAGAAGTAGCCTGCATTGCCCAGGCCGACACCCAGGAACGGGAAGTCGTTAAATACCTCCCACCCGGCTTGCCAGAAGACAATTCGCTCGGCGAAAACCAGTTGATTGGCATACTGGATAAAGCCGGCTTCTTTAATCGCAGAAAAATCGAACAACCTCGCCATCCGTGGATCGACCTTCGTCAGGCCGTAACCCGCGCCAATGATCAGGCCTGTGTAAACTAGCAAGAGGACCAGTATGCTCAAGGGCACAAAGCCGCGCCTGAACAGGCGAACCCACCGGTCTTCTGAAGAATAATTCTGAAAAAATCGGTTCCTGGCCCAGCGGACCATGTAAATGTTCAGGCGAAGCAGAAGATAGGCGACCATGACCACAAAAGTTAGCCAGCCGATGCGAGAGATGGAGAGAACCAGCACCGCGGACCCGGCAGCCAACAGAAAATGCTCGAAATGCAGCTTTCCCAACCGAAAATTGTGCGCCGTAAACCCGGTGACCGTGGCCGAAAGCCACAGTGGAAGGTAAAGCATATTAAGCTGGTGCGCCAGCCAGGACGGTTCGTAAGCAAACCCGTTTGATCGCCCTGCATACAGCAGGAGACTGGTAGAAACCCGTCCTTGAAAGTCCCACATCCATTCTGGATAACCTTTCAACAAATACCAGGCCCCTGCCTGGAAGAAAGCCCAGCCGATCAACAGCACGCCGCTCCAGTTAATCCACCGCAAGAAAAAGCAAAGACGTTCGCGCTGTCCCGTCCAGCCCGCAACGACCAGGTAAAAGCAAACGCCAACCGCCAATGAAGCGAACGCCTCAACTTCGCTGCGCAGCAGGGTAACGCCCTTATACGGCGGGAACGGCAAGAAAAATGCCGCTGCTCCGGCAGCGAACGCCGCGATGATAAACCCAATCAGCCAGCGAACCTGTCCTGGGAGGGTACCTCCGCGCAAACAGTAGGGCACAAACCAAAAAACGAGCAGTAGAAGCAGGGGAATTATGGAAAGCGGCGCGACCATCGATGAACCGGTCAGCCGAGCGACCAGCGGAAAACTGGTAAACGGCAGCAAAAAGGCCAGGAGGCCTGCCGTCACCCACTGAAATGAGATGTAGATGCGGTTCATCACAGTTTATTTTCTTCTCGATCTGCCGGAGGCCCAGAGCGCCGGAATATTCGTTTCCAGCACAATGATGCCAACCAGCAGCCCAATCATCGTTCCTGCGAAAATGACCTGACCGCGGCCGTACAGGACAGCCCCTTCTGAAACCGTCACCGGATCTGCCGGGCCGATGGTCATCCCCGAGAATAGCCCCTGGCTGGCAGCCTTTGCATCCGCAAGCGCCTGACCGGCAGCCTGAAGATCCTGCTGGAGCTCGGTGAAGCGGTTTTTGCTGCACTGCCCGTTTGAGGGCTCGCTCGCCGCAGTCTGATATAAACAACGTTCAAGAGTGCGAAGCTCTCTGGTTAGCCGTTCCGCTTCGAGCGCATGGCGCTGCCGGTCCAGCAGCAGCGCCTGGCCCTGCTCTCTCCAGGCAGATGCAATCTGACCGGCAATAACCGGGTCTTCTGCGCGCACCCGGACCTCCCAGACGGAAAACCGGCGCTCAAAAGCGGCTGATTTTTTTAATTCTATCGGGGTGATGTTCAGCCCTTCTTCCGACAGCTGCTCTGAAATCGACTGAACCAGCGCAGGCGAGGAGAGCAGGCTGCCAATTGTGTTGTAAGCCGTATCTTCCTCGAACTGCGTGAGCGGGCCAGTAGCAACGTAATCGATCCCGGCATTAAAGCGGGCAACTGCTTCATAGACCGGCGGCATGGCGTTATGGAAGACCCAACCCGCTGCAGCGCCCAAAACCATCAACGCAAACAGAACCCACCAATTGCGGAACGCATTCTGGAGCGTTGCCAGCAGAGAATATTCAAGTGTAAGCTCACCTATCTCAGAGGCAGCCGCCGAGGCGGATCGGTTCTTTTGAACGGGCAAAGATAATCCTCCAAACCTGGATTAATTCAGGGTGATATTGGACACATTATACCCGTTTCTGAAGCTGTTCCCCGATTACTTCATCGGAAATAGGCGCTTTTATTCTCTCGCAATGCCAGCCCAAACGCATCTTCGCCGCATCAAGCACTAATAAAAGCAGCGTTACTCCTCCAGATCAGGCAGCATTTGAAACGTCACAAGAAGCAGGTTCGCCTCGCAGGCGCCTGGGAAAGCGAACTGATAAGGCTCTGAGATGGGCAGCCCCTGCAAATTGAACGCCTGGATGGTCAGCGGCGGCGGCGGGTTATACATCCGATTTGCCAGCATCACCTCATATCCGCCGGGCCCATAGGGACTATCGCTGTTGGTCAGGGCCATCCATTCGGTTTGCCTTCCTTCCAGTTTTCCGCTGACGGTGATCAGCACATCGGGCATTCCGGCGCCATTGGCATCAAAGACCTGACCGGCAACCCCAACCCAATTACAACCCAGGTCTAAATGATTGAATGCCTGGATGTACCGGGCAGACCCGCTCTGCAGCCCGAGCAAAGGCGTTGGGGTCGGTTCAGCGGTCGGAGAAGCCTCCGGCGCAGGCAGCTCAGGGACCGGTGTAGGCGTGATCGGAGTCTCTGTGGGAGTGGGCGTGTCTTCAGGCGTTTCTGTGACGATCGGGAGAGACGTTTCGGTAATCACGATCGTTGGGACAAACGCCGTAATGGTTGCCGGCGCTTGCGGCAGCGCCGGTGGAAACCCGCCCATGGATTGAACCAGCAGCAAAAGAACAAAGGTAAGTCCGGCAATAAATAGAAAGCTCAATACCCCAATAAACAGTTTTCCCCACGCAGAGAACAGGGTTTGTTTACGCGCGTGCATGTCTCCCTCTCCTGCCGGGTCGTAATGCTGGCTGCCATCATCGCCCCGGCGCAGAAATTTACAGGGGATCGCTGCAAGTTTTATTCCAACAAACAATTATGGCTTTCGCGTCCCTGCATACTTCTCTTTGCGCAGCAGGGTTACAGCGAGGTTTAAGAGCAGTTTCCCTGCCATAAGCCCGTAAAAGAACCAGTTCAGCAGGAAAAAGTATCTTTTTGCCAGGTGCTTGCGGTAATAAATAAAGTAGGAACGATGCCATTCATAGATCGAGCGGTACACTTCAACGCCTGAGCCGCCCTGACCCCCAAAATGCACGATCTGCGCCTGAGGGACGTAATAGATCTTCCATCCTTTCTGCCGCGCGCGGAAGCAGAAATCGGCATCCTCTTGATACGCGAAAAACGTCTCGTCCAAATAGCCGGTCTCCTCAACAGCCGTCCGGCGCATGAACATACAGGAGCCGGAAACCGCCTTCACCTCGTTGACCTCGTTCTCATCCAGATAAGTCATCAGGTAACCGGCAAAGCGGGGGTCATTTGGAAAACGCCTGGCGAGGCCAGTGAAATATGTGATCGCGTCCCAGGGGCCTGCTTCGCTCCGGCGGCACTGCTTTTGCAGCGTCCCGTCACGGTTCAGAACTTTGGGCGTGCAAATACCGGCCTCAGGGTGGCTCTCCATAAAACAGATCAGCGTATCAAAAGCGCCCGGATAGACGATCGTATCGGGATTAAGCTGGACGAGATATTTCCCCCTTCCCATCTTCAACGCCCGGTTCATCGGCAGCGTATAACCTTCATTTTTCTCCATCTCGACAAAGCGCACACCCGGATAAGCCGCCTGCACCAGCTCTCGCGTACCATCCTCCGAATGATTATCAACGATAATGATCTCAAACGGCGCTTCAGGTGGATTCTGATAAATAGAATCCAGGCAGTCTTTGAGAAGGTCGCGCACTTTATAAGTAACGATGCAGATTGAGAGGACGGGGTTCATCATAGATCGGGTCTAACGAAATGGGAAAATTGGGGATAGCAGCCGGCGGAAGAAAACCCATATCTGCCCCAGCAGGGTTCCAATGCCCCGGTTCTTCAGAGAATAGAGCGCCAGCTCAGGCATTGTAGGATGCACTTCATCCTCGGGGCCGAACTGGAACCCGGTCAAAGCCGCCCCATCATGAAGATCAGGCAGCTTCACAGAAGGCAGCGCAGGGAATTCGCGCCCTGTTTGTTTCGAAAGATCTTCCAGGCACTCAACGAAAGTCTGCCCGCGGAGCCAGGGGTTATAACGCGCTATAACATCCTGATACGCCGCTTCGCCCACCGCCCGGCGAGCCTCAGGGTCCTGAATCAGGTTTTCGATTAAACCCTGCCAGGATTCGGGATCCCCGGCAAGGAATCCATTGTGCCCGTGTTGAATTGCATAACAAAAAGCGTCTGTCTTGCTTGCGATGGTAGGAACGCGAACCAGAGCCGATTCCATAAATTTAATCTCGCTCTTCGCCTGGTTAAATGGATTTTCCGGAACGAGCGGAGCAAGGTTAATATCCACTTGCGCCAGGCGCGCAGGCAAATCACGCCAGGGAACCCAGGGAAGTAAATGGACCCTATCTCGAGCGCCGCCCCAGTTGAGCCCAGCGTCCACCTCGCCCATTAACCACAGTTCAACCTGTGGAAAGCGCTCCAAAACCGAACGAAGGCATGGTTGAATCATCGCCAGGTCTTTATCATGCGTGCGCGTTCCACTGGCATAACCAATGACAACTCGCTCGGGATGCCGCGGGCGTTCGCGAAAAGCCTTTTCAGAGAGAGCCAGCATCTCCAGGCTAAACGCATTACGGTGCACGCGAACGGGCTTTCCAAACGGCTTAATTAAATCCGCGAGGTGTTGTGTTGAAACGGTCACAGCGTCGCAGTGATCGAGTGTCTCCCGGTGACGCATTAGCTCACGGCGGTACAGGGCAGCCCGGACGGGATCCTTAAAATCCGGGCTGTCGATCCAGCTCATGATTGCAGGATCATACAGGAAATCATCGGCATCCAATATCACCAGAGCTTTCCGGCGGCGAAAAGCAGCAAAGAGCTTCTCAACGTGGCGATCGAAGGCAACCCGGTGCAGAATTACAATCGAAGCCGATTCTGCGATTTCTGGCAGGCGTGGATCGGTTAAATGAGAAAGCGTGCAGTCGATCCCATCAATTAGCTTCAACTGCTCATACAGATGAAGAGTGCGGTAGCGGCGGGTATCGCCGCGCACGCCGGAAAAGATCAGGATTTTCGCCGAATCGCTTTGAAAAGTCATAGACGTGTTTCTACTTCTGGAGCTTCAATGCACTAATCATACCATGCGAACCGGATAAATAGAGCAAATCATCCGCCGCCCGCGCACCGGCGGTGATAAAAAGGTCGGTAATCAATCATGTTATAATGAGATTGCTTTTATAAAATACAATATAACATCCCCACAATGATCATACTCCTCTTTTTACAGCTTCCGCTCATTTTATTCCTATTCCCTATCTGGTTTGTTATCTTTCTCATCGCGGCAGCGAATGAAGTTCTATTCGCCGTTGCCCGTCCCATCCTCGCTCGCCTGAACCGGTCCGAGTCACTTAGCGCCGTTGATACGCCGGTTAAGAAAGAAGCAAGCATCGTTATCCTGAACTGGAATGGGCGCAGCCTGATGGAAGAATGCCTTCCGTCTGTGGTCGAGGCGGTTGCTCATGACGGCGGGAATCACGAAATTCTGGTGATAGACAACGGCAGCACAGACGACAGCGTGGCTTTCTTGCAAGAGAATTTTCCAACGGTCCGGATTGTCCGCCTTGATAAAAATTACGGCTTTGTTAAGGGATACAACCTTGGCATAAAAGAAGCGCAGAAAGACATTCTCGTTTTCTTAAACAACGATATGGCGGTCAAAAAGGATTTTCTGAGGCCACTGCTCGATGGTTTTACGGCTCCTGATGTTTTCGCAGTGAGCTCGCAAATATTATTCCCGGCCACAAAGCGCAAACGGGAAGAGACAGGGAAAACCCGGGCGCTGTGGATTAAGGGTTGGATTGCCTTCAACCAGGATACGCCGACAGAAGGTGACCTGCGAAATGGATATGTTCCTGCCTTCTGGTTGGGCGGTGGATCGGCAGCGGTTGACCGGAGAAAATTCCTGGCGCTTGGGGGGTTCAACACCCTGCTCAGTCCATTTTATATGGAAGATGTGGACATTTCCTATAAAGCCTGGAAGCAGGGCTGGAAGGTCCTCTTCTGCGCTGCCAGCCAGGTGATTCACAAGCACCGGTCCACCTCAAGCAGGCTCAATAAAGACTATATTGAACGCGTCATCGCCCGAAACCGGCTGCTGTTCATCTGGGAGAACATCACAGATCCCAAAATGTTCTTTCAACACCTGGCGTTTCTGCTGTTTCTCCCTTTAAGAAGGTCCTGGGATTTAAACATCACCGATACCTATCACGCCTTCATCATGGCGCTCGCCCGGCTCCCGCAAGCGCTGCGCAAGCGGAATAAAAATCGGCTGACGGCAAAAATATCTGACCGGGAAATATTCCAGGTCGCCAACCGGACTTTTGCATTTAAAGAAAAATACGCTCCCCGCCCCAAAATCGACCCGCAGCGGCTGCGGATTTTGTTCGCCTGCCCTTACTTTCCATCGCTGCGCAGCGGGGGCGGTGTGCGCATGTACCACACCATCGCAGCGCTGGCAAAACAGCACGATGTGTCCCTGGTCTCTTTTTGGGATGATGAAGCTGACCTGGAATACCTTCCGGCGATGGAAAAGATCTGCAAGCGCGTGGTGACCATTCGCCGGCTTCCCATCGCTGCCTGGTCGATCATTCCGGACCTCCCGCCGGCAATTGAAATTGATTTTGGCGATCCAACATTCCGGGGAGCAATCGAGGAGATGCTGGGCGATGATGATTTTGATGTCATTCAGGCAGAATATCTGCAAACCGCGCCGCAGATCCCCGATTCCAGGCGAATTGTAAAGGTCATCACCCACCATGAAGTTCAAAATGCCGCGGTCCGGACGCGCATGACCCTGGAGGCGAAGCCGCTTCAGAAGATAAACCTGGCATTTCAATGGCTTCGCTGGCTAAACGCGGACATCCGCTTAACCCGGAGATTCGATCAGGTCGTTACGCTGACGGCCGAGGATGCCTGGGAAATCCATAAATATGACCCGAAACTCCCCATTCATGTGATCCCAACCGGCATCGACCTGGACTATTTTCACCCGCAGCAAACGCAGGAAGAGCCGCACAGCCTGATTTACGTGGGCAACTTCAGGCATCCCCCGAATGTCGATTCCGCGCTGTTTCTGGTGAATGAAGTGCTGCCTCTTGTGACACGGCAGTTTCCAGACACGCGGCTGTACATCGTCGGCGCAAACCCGCCCCAACAGATTCAGGATCTGGCCAGCCCGGATCGGATCATCGTAACCGGCTGGGTCGACGACATGCGCCCTTATATTTACCGGTCAAACATCTATGTGTTTCCCATCCGGCTGGGCGTTGGGCTTCGAAACAAAATGCTTGAAGCCTGGGCAATGGGCAAACCGACTGTCACCACCCGGTTAGGCGTTGCCGGTTTAGGCGCAGTTCACGGAGAGAACACCTGGATTGCCGAAACTGCCCCGGCGTTTGCCGAAGGCATCTGCCGGTTGTTTGAAGACCCCTCGCTTCGAGAGAAGCTGGGGCAAAATGCCAGGGCGTACGTTGAGCAGCACCACGACTGGTCAACGGTCGCCAGGAAGTACGTTGATGTTTATCTGCGCGCCTTGCGCAGCCGTGGATTGTATTAAGAGTTATGGATCAAAGAATGCCCTCTCAAACGCGTAGCACAGGCTCAAAAATTTCCGCTCAGTACCGCCGGATGCGGCAGGTGCTGTTTCCATTTTTCAACCGGCGCGAGATGAACGAAACGGCTGATCAGAAATGCCTTCTCATTGCTTCATCTACCTCTGAAAAAGTGAATGAGATCCTTGATATCGCTGCCGATGATTATCCGTTTGACCGGTTCCACTTTTTAGTCGACGAACGAAACGGCAAGAGCCTGAAAATGAAATTCCCTGAAGGGCATATCAGGGAATACCGGCTTGATCTCAGCAGGAAAGAGAAACTGAGCCTGATCGCCTCGCTGCAAGATGAGCAGTACGATTACTGCATGCTTTTGCTCACCGACGAAGAACATTATGATTTCATCAAAGCAGCCGGCTTCCTGTGCGGGGCAAAAACCATCGAAGCCTATTACGAGCCCAGAGCAAAGTTTTATAATCTTGCCAAACACCGGTGGATGCTCCTGCGGTACTACCTCACAGGGATTTTAAACAGGCCCATCAACTTTTATTTACTATTTCCGTTTTTTAAGCCCTTTGGTGCAGTTATTGGATTTGCTGTTGCATTCATCCGCGCCCTGCCCATGCTGATCTCGGCAAAGCGGTTAGAGGGATCTCCAAATCCATTCATAGATCATCCATTTCTGGATTAGCCATGAACGGGTCAGCAAGATCATTCTGGTTGAAGCATTGTCGTGCTGGAACACAGGAATCATCTCCGATGCATGCATCAAGATACAGTAATAAACTTAATTTAAAAAATCACCTTCCCTTTATCTTTCTCTTGATTCTCTTAGCCGCTTTCTGTGTCTTCTATGCGCTCCATGCCGAAATGGAGTTCGATGAAGGCTATAATCTGCAAATTCCTTATCATTTATCCCAGGGCGAAGGATATCGGACACATTCCGGCAAGTTATTTGACGCATACATCACCACCGGGTTCCCGGTGCTGGTTCCAATCGCAATCAGCTTTTGGGGATTGGGGGCCAGCCTGTTCCAGGCGCGGCTGGTGATGATCATCTACTTCCTTTTATTCTTCTACGGGACTTATCTACTCCTCAGCAAACTCACCAGCCGGACGGCTGCCCTTGCCTCGCTGCTTCCCCTGCTCCTGCTCCCAAACCTGTTTGGCTATGGATTAAAAGTGCTTGGCGAAGTACCCGGGGCTGTTTTTTTCTTGTTTGCCGTTCTTCTGCTCGATCAGCGGCGATATCTTCTATCGGGGGTGCTGCTTGCGCTGGCCGGGCTGACAAAGCTTGTATATCTCATTGCGTTAGGGCCGGTGGGCCTGTGGTTTCTGATTGAGCTGATCAAAGCGCGCCAGACGGCGCGCCATGCCCAGGCACAGGTGATCCGCAGCGCTGCCAGCCTGTTGATCGGATTTCTTCTTCCGATAATCGGGTGGGAGAGCTTGCGATTCTTTCAGTTGGGATTCGAAGGATACAGGGCAAATCTCCTGCATACAGGCCATATGTTCCTGCGATTCCAGATAGACTCGCGCATGGGATTCGATGATATCCTGCAGAACATCTCTATGCTGCGCGCGCCGTTTGGCATACTTCCGGGCATTGTGATTGCCGGACTGATCGGATTCAGCCTGCTGCTGCCCCTCCTGGCTTTCACCCGGCGCTACTTGAAGCAGACGGGTGAAAGCGCCTCTCTGAGCTCTCGTTTTATTTTGCCGGCGCTCTGTGTCGTGTTTCTTTTGTGGTGGGTATTTATCTCAGACAATGGATATTGGCGGCACCTGTTCCCCGCATTTCTATTCATCATGCCCCAAATCGGGTATTTTTCCGTTTCTGTGATCAGCAGGGCAGTCGCTTATCTCCGGGGGTTTAACCACTTCAGCCTAGCTTCAGCGAGCCGGGCCGCGTTGGGCCTGGTGATCTTGCTAGGGACTGCGTGGGTGTATATCCCGCTGATTCAGCGGCAGTCAGCAGCGCTCTATCACGAAACAGCAGAAACCATCCTGCCCTATCAAGAGCAGTTTGCCGGCGAAATTGCAAAACTGGATCAGGCCGGCGCAAAATTCGGCTATTGGGATTGGTGGCAGGCTCCTGAAATTTCGTTTCTCACAAGAACTCATTTCTATGACATCAGCCAGCAAGACCACCGGAAGGCTCTGAACGATTATCAAGAGGAGGGACATCCGGTTTACTGTATTGTCACGCCCGTGCAAGAGGCGCTTGATGAAGGCTCGGTTGAATGGTTATTTGACCAGAAAATGTGTGAAAAACAAGAGTTCGTGGATATTGGAGGTTTCAAGCTTTATCCATTTATCCAATAGTCCATATTTGAATCGCGCAATCTTTCGTCTTATTCAGGAAAATCATTCGCGAAATTAGTTCGACCAGGGTTATTCTCTATGCTAAGAAATCAAAATCTTTCCATTATTGGCATCATTGGCCTCCTTATCAGCGCGCTCTTAGCCGTGTACGCGGGCTTCACCGGATTCAGCCGCCTGCCGCTGAACACCGCCGATTTCATCTGGACTGGGGTGTACGCGCTGCTGACCGCCGGCGTGATTTACCTGCTTTATCGGCGGAAATACCGCGCGATCAACCGGATCGTGGCCGCTGCCGCTTCCCTGTTGACCCTGATCATCATCTTTTTTTCGGATAACGGCCCTAGCCTGCTTGCCGGGCTCTGGCTGGCTTTCATCAGCGCCGGCATTGGAAATCTGGCCTGGAATGGACTGAAATTAAATCGCGAGGACGATTATCTCGACCGGCTTCTTATTGGCATTCCCCTCGGGCTGGGTGCGCTGGCCCTGCTCGCGTTTGGGTTGGGTTCGGTGCATCTGTTCGCCGAACTGGCCGGCCTGCCCGCCCGCTTTTTCCGGCTGCTGCACCCAATCCCGGTCTTTGCCATGCTCGTGCTCCTGACCGTAATCGTCACCCCAGGGCTGTACCGCACCTGGAAGGGCCGCCTGCAAACCCTGCCAGCGGAAATCAGCGCATGGGCGTCTCACAGGCAGTTCGAAGTTTCCCTGACCCTGGCAGTCCTCTTCCTGTGCTTCACCGCCGTCTTTATCTGGGCGCTCTCACCAACAATCCGGTTTGACAGCATCGTTTACCACCTTGCAGCCCCAGAAACCTATGTAGAAAACCGCGGCATCATCGAAGTGACTGAACCAATGGTCTTTTATATGAGTCACTACGGCGAAATGCTGTTTACGCTCGCCCTGATTGCTGCCGGACAGCCCCTACCCGGGCTCGTTCACCTGCTGAGCGGCCTGCTGACGATTGGGCTGACGTTCCTCATCGCCCGCCGCCTGGGATATCCCAGAATTGGCTGGATTGCCGCGCTGCTGCTTGCAACCATGCCCATCCTTTATGACGCCGGCACGGTGCATAATGATTTCTTTGTAGCAATGTTCAGCCTGGCCAGCCTGTACGCCATTTTGGGCTGGTGGCAGGAACGGCGGTTGGGCTGGCTGTTGATCGCCGGTATTCTGGCAGGGTTATCGGTTGGGGTCAAGGTCAATGCTGCTGTCCCGGCCCTTACGGGCGGGCTGGCGATCCTGGCAGGACTGGTCCACAGGCGCGAAGCGTGGAAGCGGTCTCTCCTTGCGCTGGTTGGTTATGCAGCGCCTGTCGTGCTCCTGTATGTTCCCTGGGCCGTGGTAAATTTCATCTGGACGAATAACCCCTTCTACCCATTCTTCTGTTCCCTGTTCGCCTGCCCAAACGCCGGAGCCGACTCCAACGTGCTGCCGGCCGGTTTCATTCTCCAGGCGCTGGTTTCCAGGTTCCTGCTGCTGCCCTGGAATGTGACCATGTACGGCGAACAGTATTACATTGAAAATTTTGGCGGAGCCGCTGCCGGTGTTTTCCTGCTTTCTCTTCCCTGGCTGCTCGCCTTTAAAAAGCCTGACCAAAACTTGCTCAAGATCTGGAAGGGACTTGCCCTGTTCTCGGTACTGACCTTCCTGTTCTTCGTCCCTTTCGCGCAGCGCACCCGCTACGTTCTACCGGCAGTGCCCATCTTGTGCATCCTGGCGGCGATCAATATCACGGTCCTCTGGGATCAGGTGAAACAGGCGCAAAAGCGCAGCCTGCTGCTGATCGCCTGCGTGTTGGTCTGCGGGCTCTATTTCCTCTCAACCCGCATGGTCTTCACATCATCGGGCTGGCAAATCAGCGAGCGCTACCCCTACAAGGTCGCTATGGGCTTCGAGAGCCCCGAGGCGTTCCTTTCGCGCACAATGGCCGCCTATGATGCTTTGCAGTTTCTCTCCGGCGAAGGAAATGGAAATCACAAAGTAGCCGCGTTTGGGACGGAATCGCGCATTTACACCACAGCAGAGATTCACACCGTTTACAACTCATTTGAGATCCAGAATATTCTCGACCGCTCACCAGACCTGGAAACGCTCGCTGAGCAGTTCAAACAGGCCGGTTACAACTACATTCTGTATGATCAGGAAGGCTTCGCCGACAGCGATGTTTCCAGCGAAGATACAAGGCCGCTCGAAGAGCCATTTCTCAGCCGCTACGCCCAATTGGTTTTCTCTAGAAACCATGTCGATCTGTATAAGCTCGTATGGGATGGTGAAACCGCGCCTTCCGGGCCTGTTGTCAACCTGCTTGTCAACGGCGATTTCGAAACGGTGAATGAGTCAGGCCGGCTGGCTGGCTGGGAGCAGTACAACAATCCGTCTGTTGCTGGAGTTCAGGCGCATTCGGGCAAAACTGCCGTTCAGGCTTCTGATCTGGCTTATCTGTACCAGCGCGTTGAAGT